>OLLX01000085.1_pt1 | contig 142696 bp, 116 predicted proteins | sample 1604651 | NCBI WGS metagenome assembly OLLX01 (sample SAMEA104055725, study PRJEB20765) | soil metagenome | biome: Arctic tundra; feature: Polygonal ground; material: soil | place: USA | collected 2011-09 | depth 0-0.5 m
CCGGTGGCTGGGTTGTAGAGGCGTTGGCCCATGAGGGTGATGCCGCTGACACCGGTTTGGGCGCGTTCTTTACCGCCGAGCCAGCCGTACCGGCTGCTATTGACATCGGTGGGGTTACCGAACTCGTCGTAGGTGTAGACCGCCGATAAGCCTGTACCGCCGACAGCGGCCGTGCCCGCGATGTCGCCATGCAGATCAGGCAGCTGCAACGTAATCACCGGGGTGGGCGAACCGACTGCCCCGGTGACGATCGCATCCGCATTACCGTCCAAGCCTTGGACCTCACGAGTCCAACTACCATCACTACGTGACGTCCACGACGGTGAATCACCCGAACGGCCGTAATGATCGGTCAACGTGGTGAGTGTTTCGGTCAGCGAGGTGTCATCGGCCCAAAACGTCACCCCCGAGACCGCAGTGTCGAGCCGACATTGGATTCCGATCACCGCGTCTTGCGGAACCGTCACCACTGTCGTCGATACTTGTTGCCATGAGCCGGTGGCGGTAAATACTGTCGCCCCGTCACCTTGACTGATCAGCGTCGACCCGTCAGGAGTCATCGCCCGCAAACTCACGTGTAACACTTTGCCGGCGGTGGCCTTAATCCACGTGCTGCCCTGCACCTGGGTATTCGCCGGCGTCACCGTGGCCAGGGTGTGCGGGTATTGAATGAATCCCTGGATTTGGGTGGCCGAGTTCGTTACCACTTTCAGTGACTTACTACCAGAATGCGCGACCGTCGAATCCTCGGAGATTGTTGGATTCCCGTACGTTGTTTCCCCGATCGCCCCCGCCGGCTCACTGACACTTACCAGTGGCGATTCGAAACCGGTGTTCGTCAGAAACTGATTAGTCCCCGCGACACCGGGGCCCGTTGTCGTCCCGGTGAGTAAAGAAAAGTCATCAACATAGAACGTGACACCCGATGCGGCAGTCACATTGTGGACTTCGACACCGACAACAGCGGCTTGGGTTAACGCGAACGGCGCCAACGAAACCTGCTGCCAAGCACCGGTACCGGTGAAACTCACCCCACCTTGGCCCTCCCCCAGATAGGTGCTGCCATCAGCCGATATCGCCCGACCCGACGCATACAACGATGTGCCCGCCGGTGCGTCAACCCACAACGTGCCCCACACTGTGGTGTTCGCCGGCACCGCCGCCGTCAACGCATGCGGCAACTGCTTGAACCCCTGCAAACTAGTCGCCGAGTTCGTGACGACCTTCACCGACTGCGCGCCACTGTGCACCGTGGTCGTGCTCACCGAAACCGTCGCCGCGTTATAGGCCGTCTCCCCCAAAGACCCACCCGGCACCGACGACGACGAAATACCACTCTCAAAACCCGTGTTCGACAACACCTGCGTACCCGCCGACGCCGGGGCCGACGGCGACGTCTCGCTCAGAACCCGCTCAGTCGGGTCAAGCCCATAACTGCTACTCGCCGCACCCGCGCCGGTGCCTGACGATAGTTGGGCCGCCAGGTCATTGGTGTAATACCCCAACGTCGTCGCCGAACCCGCACCCGCCGCCGGCACCGTCAACGTACGACCGAAATCGTCATACGTATAACCGGTATCGGTAATCCGATCCGCCTGGTCATAGGAATGGGTGACCGTCGTCGGAGTCCCACCCGAACCCGAACACACACCACTGGTCGCGGCATACGTATCCGTAGACTCGCTGATGCGGTCGGAATCATCGTTGAACCCGTAGTTCCGCGTCGTACACGCACCAGCCGCATCATCAGTAGCTGTGGCTAGCCGGCCAGCGTAGTCATAGGAATAGGTAGACACCGTGCCGACCGCGTTATTACTCGACGCGATCCGGCCTTCACTATCGCGCGCAGCGGTGAAATCCAGCCAACTACTACTGCCCTTGGTGTAAGCGATCTGGGTTCGCGCGCCCGCATTGTCATAGGTGTAAGCAGCGGTCAATCCACCCGGATATGCCTGAGTAGCCAGATTCCCATCATCATCGTAACTACCGGTAAAAGTACCCGCCGCCGAATCAATCAGACTCGTCACCAAACCGCGATGCTCAGTCACACTGTCATAGGTATACGTCGTCGTGCCCTTCGGATCAACCACCGTCGCCGGCCGACCATCAACGTCATAACTCGTCGTCGTCACCGCACCCGACGCGTCAGCGTAGGTGTGTACCCGGCCGAGAGTGTCATAGGCCGTGGTCACCGTTTTGCCGCCGCTAACCGTTGTGGTCGGCAACCCGGTCGCGGGGTCATAGGTAAATGTCTGCGACGGCGTCACCGTGCCATCCGAGCCCGTCGGCGTAACAACAACAGCACTACTGACCGTCCGCCCGGCCGCGTCATACCCAGTCGTCGTGCTCCGCACGATCGACCCACTGGTTTCCTTGACCACCAACGGCTCGTCATACAGGTTGTACGTCGTCGTCGTCACCGGTAACGGCTTACCCGTCATGGGTTGCGCCGCCGGACCAACCGAACACACCAAACCCGCCAACGCCACCGACACACACGACCCCGTACCAGTCGCGGTGTAATACTTCGTCAACGTCGTATACGCATCATCACCAACACCGGACGCATTCACACCAGCCATCGGCTCCCGCGACTCGATAACCTGACCCACCTGGTTATAACGGGTATACGACGTCAACGTCGAACCATCCGCCATCACCGTGCTCACCGACGTCGGCTTATGCAACACCCAACCCGACACATCACCCGCCACCAACGCCGCATATCCCGTATGCGTAGTGACCGTGTCGTAGGTAGCGCCATTCAGATCCTGCACACCAGTAACAGTCGTCGTCACCAAACGATACGGACCACCCGTCGTCGGAGCACCCTCGTCATAGGTGTAATCCGTAAACTCCCGGCCATCAATCGTCTGGCCATTCGCGAGTTTCACCGTACGTGTCGGGCCCGTCGTAGTGAGCAGCTCCGTACCATCCTTGGAATAGCTATTCACAGTCTGGAGCGCGTCTACTCGCTCGTCCTGCGAAGTCATCCCAGCAACCGCAGGGTCGGTGGCCGCAGTTGGGGTAATTGCCTGGGCTAGGTTGCCCGGAGTGATCGACGAGTCCACTTGCTCATTCGCACCGAAAATACTAACCCCTAGTTGCCAACCACCATTACCGTAAGTCGCGGTAGTGACCGGATGTCCATCAATATCGATATAGGTCAGGTTCGCGTAGGGCCAGTCGCTGGCCGACGGCGCCGTTGTCGAGGTAGGCACATGATCAGGGCTGAAGATCGCCGTCCCAGTTGTTAGAGCTTCCGCGTCCTCGAGGTATGACAAGTCGATTGGGCCACCGGTGGCGGTAGTGATCCCAATGTCATAAACGATCGTCGATGTCGCGGTCGCGCCTGAGGGATCGGGTCGAGAGACCGTACTCAATCGCCCCAGGCTGTCGTAGCTAAAAGTCCAGACAGACTGCCCTGGCGGTGCCATGGTCGCGAGCCGGCCATTGCCGTCGTAGGTATAGGCCATGACCAGATTCGGGCTAATCTGCGGATCCCACGCTTGCCTCAAGTGGCCAGTTGAGTCGTAGGAGTATTTCTCAACCTGCACACTAACCATCGCAGCTGTCACTGGGTTATAAGAAGTGAAAGACACACTCGCGAGCTGACCAGCGAAGTTCCCCAACGCCGTCGATGTCGCGGTCGTCGTTGTCGCGTAGCTGAATTGCAACGTCCGACAACCCGGTGTCGTCGTCGGCGCCGTACACGTCACACCTGGCGGCGGAGGGGCCAAGATCTGCGTCACACGGCCAGTAGCTGGGTCCAGGGTATAAGTCGTAGTGGTCGCCGCCGGTGTGCCACTTGCCTCAGTAACCGCCGTGGTACCCCACACCCCTCCCGTGGTTTCGCTGTAGACGGTCTGCGTACCATCCTCCTCGGTCAACGTGTATTGAGTTGCCGAGTTCTCAGTAATCGTGGAACCAAGAGCATCCAACTCGCCGACATAATCCGTGCCGTTATAGTCGTAATACTCCGATTGGCCATCTGGGTCGGTCAAAGCTAATGGCCCATTCATACCGTTTACGCTGAATGTGTCCTGCGCCCGACCAGCACTAGGGCCATAGAATGCGGCATTCCACCCCGGACCAAATACACCCGTGGCCGCGACTACTGCCGGAGTCAAGGTAGCAAATGTACGACCGAACGTCAGCGAATCTTGATAACTAGGCACACTCACATCGGTGGCCGAAACCGCGTAATCACCAGTCAGTAAAGCTAAATCTCCCGGGCCAACAGCTCGCGTCGCATCCGAAGCGGCGAAGGCGCTCGTATCTAACTGAAAGTAAGAGACTTCACTGCACGTATCGGTCGTGGCTGTTGCAGTCTTTGTAAAACAGACCGCGACTTCAACCTCCGAATTGCTGCCTACCGTAGCCAACACATTCCAGTTCAGCAAAGCGAGAGGATCGACTGGCCACGAAGACACAGGCGCGCCACCCTGCTGCGTCACTGGGTAAATACCGTTAGTTGCAGCTAGAGGAATCGGCTCGAAAGCGCCCCCAGTACTGTAGTAGTACTTCATATAAGAATAGCCGTAAGGTGGTGCGCCAACCAACTCTACGAACTTCTCCGTCTGTGAATAATTCAGCGGGCTGTACAAAAGGCCAGTGGTAGCCGTGAACTCGAACTCCGCAGTTGCCGACGCAGTGCCTGAATAATCAACAGCTGCCACCGAAAAGACGTCGACCTGCGTCGCATAGGAACCCGTGCTAGGAACCGAGATCGACGTGCCAGTCGTCTCACCACTCGCGACAACAATGACGTTGTTTGGAGCTGGGGCTTCGGTAAATTCATACACGTAGAACGCGACATCGGCAGGGTCCGAATCCGTCCAACTAAACGAAGCCGGGCCCGGCACGTCGTAGAACCCGCCTAATGTCGAACTAACCACAGGCTCAGGTGGCCCTGATGTTAAGTCTTCCTCAATCTGTGATTTGGCCGCCGGTTTAGTCAGGTGCATCGGCTTCATCGGAGTCGTGGACGGCCGGGGACCCACCGGCGTTATCTTCGACGGCTCCACCCAGGTCAGAGCTGAGGACGACGCCACGGCAGTCTCAGGTAAGACGCCTGACGATGCCGTCGATCTTGACGGCGGCGCAACAGCCGCAGCGGACGTGCCCGAAGACTTCGAGGGTGGCGGTGCCGCTGACGCGGCCGCGCTCACCCCAACAGAGGCAACAGAGCCGACCAAAGAGATCACGACAGAAGAAACGAGAACACGAAACACGCGCATGAATTCCCCGATGCCCGAGCAGGAGCACCCGGCCCCCGACTCACCAAAAGATCAGCACACACAGTAGCAGGACGAACACACGTCGCCCACTCATAAACCGAGGAGCCGTGGGTCCCTCAGGAACGGAACCGCAAAGATCTTCGCCACCGGCGCACGGAGAGACGATTTGCGCTGATATATCCCTTTTCCGAAAAGAGCGGACCGCTTTCTCACAGCGCATCCGCAGCCGATCCGGCATAACGTGAGCAGTCCTGATGACGATAGGAAAAGGGGAATCAACCAAGGGCAAGGGAGAACGTCATGTCTGTGGAAGCCATCGGATCAGCTACTAGCCAGCCAAGCGCGACTGCGGTTGCCGCCGCGCAGAAGCTACTGCTGCAGGCTCAGCAAAAACTCGCGGCCGATGCGACCGCGAAGGCAAGTCAGACCACGATCGCCGCCGACGAGATGGCTGTAGTGACAGCTCAGCTTTCGGTCACCGAAGCGTCCACCCCGACAGGCACCGACACCTATCTCTGACTTTGGCCTACCCGCCAAGAACCAGGGCCGGCAAAGAATTAGGGCAGGACGTGCGGCGCCGGCGTGCCTTCCGGAAGTAGCGCGAGCTGTCGCGCTTCTTCACGAACACCGTGCGCATGGTGCCGGCCGAGGAGAACACCAACCCCGGCCCACACCGGATCTCCGACGGTAGCCACCAGTCGCGACACGACAGCGACGACCAATGCCGGCGTCGCCTTAAGCACCGGACTCAGCACCGCAATCATCACGGCTTCACGAACGCCAACCCCGGCAGGCACCAGAATCGCCAGGAATCCGGCCGAGAATGCCAGCGCCGCGCCACCGAAAGCGAGCGGCAGAGTGCGCCCAGCCGGCGCATGTAAAGCGACCGCGAGAATATAAACCTGCAATCCAATCAATACCCAGCTGCTGGTATACCAAGCCAGTGCCCGCAGCACACCGAGCCAGGTGAACTCATGGTCGGGCGGCTCGCGTCGTAAAATCTTGAGCAATAGATGAGTCAAATAACTCACGCTGCTCGGCATCAGGCCGACGATCAGCAACGGCAATAACAACAGCACCCACCAATAGTGCGCGGCGGCACCGGGCGCGGCGAACGGCAACGTAAAGGCGGCCAACAAAAGAGCAGCGGCCAGTGAAACGCCCATCGCCACGACGCTGACGGCAACCGATCGGCGTGGCTGCACATCATGGTCACGGCCGAGTTCGGCTTGGGCGACGACAGTCCACACCGAGCCGGGTAGGTATTTACCGAGTTGCCCGATAAAGAAAATGCGGGCGGCAATCGATACAGGCAGTTTGCTGCCGAGGTCTCGAAGTAGCGTGCGCCACGCCATCATCGACACGAAGATATTGCCGAAGCCAAGCACGGTAGCGGCAATCAAATCGAGAATCGAAAACTTATACAGGCTCTGCTGTACGTCACCCCAGCGGCTATGCAGGGCAACCGCGAACACGATGATAATCAGGGCGAAGAAACCCACCCGGAGCAGCAATCGTGTGCGATCCGATAGATGCGGGCGACTCACCGACTCGCCCGCGAACCGGCAACAGAAACTCCGGCCAACGCGGAGGCGAGCACATCGATATAGCCGGCCCAGCTCGACTCGATATCAACGTTCGGTACGCCGGCTCGTAGCTTCGACGGCGTACCCGGCGCATAGAACCGCAACAACGCGGCAGTGAGATCGGCGACGTCGTCAGGCGCGGCGAGCACGCCGTCGATACCGTCGTGAACCTGAGTTCCTAAAGTGCCGGCGCGGGTGGCGATCACCGGCACGCCCATCGCGTGGGCGAGCAGCACATTCTGCGACGCGGTGCCGGCTCGATAAGGCAACGCCAACGCGTCGACGTCGCGAAAAAGAGCCGGAATATCAGGGCCAGCAACATAACCTGGGCGCAGTTTAACTCGATCACCAAGCCCAAGCTTAGAGATTTGCTCACGTAACCCGGCCGCACCCGACCAGATATCGCCAGCCACGACCAGATGGACGTCGGGCACGTCGACCAGCGCGCGCAGCAAGATGTCGAGACCCTTATATGGGCGCACAGTGCCGAAGAAAAGCAAGCGATTGAACGGTTCTTCGTCAACGTCGACTGTCTTGCGAACTTGCGGAAATACCGGCAGATGCGGCGGTATCTCTGCGACGACGACTTCGGTGCGCGAACGGACAGTCGAACGAGCCAACCCGGCCAGCTCGTCAGAATGCACCAGAACGGCGTCCGCTTGGGAAAAGAGTGTCTTGACGAGCAGCGCGTCACCGTGATGACGCTCGTGCGGCAACACGTTGTGGGCAAGTACCACGACTCGCGGCGACTTCGCCGAGCCACGAGCCGAACCACGACCAGTATGAGCAGCCTTCAGCATCGTCAGATAAGCCGGCACCTGCACGGTCGCCGCATGTACGAGCACGACCGCGTCATAGTTTCGCAAGCTCAGGCCGGCGCGCCACCAACTGATCGGATTCCACCAGGCGAGCGGGTATTTCGTGCGCGGGTAGATTCTGACTTCCGGCGCGCCGCCGGGCACATTTAACGTACCTGGGTGCAGAAACGCCGGGTATTGCACCGACCACGCAACGAGGTCGACCTGGTGACCGGCGGCGGAAAGCTGGTGAGCCAGCTCGGTCGTGTGGTGCACGATTCCACCCGTGTGCGGGTGAGTCGGGCCGACCAACGCGACGCGCATCGGAACGTCACGCCTCCCTGGAACGGACCATGAGATCGGCAAGCAGCGCGACCGCCCCGATAATCAGGCCTGTCACGAAGATCAGAATGGTGTTGGTCGCAATGTGGAAATGATAGTGGAAGACGTCGACGATGCCCTTGACGAACCCGATGCCAACCAGCCAAAGCGCGACCGGCATCAAGACTTTGAGCGGGTTGAAGTACATGACCATCCGCAACACCTGCAAGATGTAGCGGTAAGCGTCTTTCAGCGGGTGGAACTTCGAGTGGCCGGCGCGTTGCGCATAGCTGATCGGCAAATAATCGACCGTGTGCTGGTTCGACAAGAAGCTCAGTGTGATCGTCGTGACGCACGAGAACCCGGGCGGCAACAACCGCAGGTAAGGTAACGAAACTTCGCGGCGAAATGCCCGCAGGCCTGAGTTCAGATCGGGGATCTTGGAGCCCGATAGCCACTCGGCAAACTTACGGATCACCCATTTTGCCGGCACTCGCAGCATCTTGTGGGTGCCCTGCTCGCTGGTACGCGCACCGACGACCTGGTCAACGTCAGGGTTTTCGTCGAGGTAACGCACCAGATCGGGGATGCGCTCGTTCGGGTAGGTCATGTCGGCATCTGTCCAGACGACGATCTGCCCGAGAGCGTCACGAGTGCCGATGCGCCGAACGGTGCCGGAGCCACCGTTGCGCCGAAACTCGACCAGCCGCAAGTTCGGGTAGCGCTGGGTGGCCTCACGCAGTTTGGCCAGCGTGCCGTCGGTCGACTTGTCGTCGACGGCCATCAGCTCGTAGCTGTAGCCGCTGGCATCCATCGCGACGCTGATGCGCTCGATCTCGGCGAGCACATGATCTTGCTCGTTGAAGCAAGGCAGCACGACGGTGACATGCGGGCCGGCCGGCACGAGTGGCTCCCCGATCTCGTCTGTCAGTTCGACGACGACCTCGGCTCGGACGAACCGCGGATCAGTAGACGGGACGACAGGCGTGACGGTCAACGGTTCCGCGACCACAGCACGATCCTCCAACGTCAAAGCATGGGCAAACTTGGTACTGAGTTTACCCTGCGACACCGCCAACAGCCGTGATCGCCGACCTGGGAGTTGTCTGGGTGCGAAGTACTTAGGGAAACAGAGAGGCCCCGACCAGTGGTCGGGGCCTCTCCTTGATCAAGCTACGTGCAATGGAGCGAGACTACGAGACGATCGTCCAGCCAGTTGTGACGAGCGTGTTGCCCTTGGTCAGGTCAACCGCGTTGCCCTGGTCCTGGTCAAGAACACCAGATATCAACTCGATTGTCGCCGGAAGTACCGGAGCAGAGGAGCTAATCGGGAAGATTGCGCCACCTTCTGTGAAGGTCAGGATCTGACCCGGAAGGTAAGTCGTGCTACCCACGAGGATGCTGTCGCTGTTCTGCGTGACCGAGACCTGGTTGGCAGCAGCAGCGCCAGTCACCACTGCGAACTGACCGGAGTTGGTGCCGTCACTCAAGCGAAGGACGTTGCCCGGACCAGGTATCGTAACCGGCTCGTTGAATAGCACCTGGATCTGGTGGCCATTCGCGAAGGTCGAGCTGGGCGAGCCCGCACTGACGACAGTCGGAGCGCCTGCGACAGCACCCGGAACCGTCCCGACAGGAACGACGATGGTAGCTGTCTGAGCCGACGTGCCGTCATCGTTGACGTGCGGTGTCGCACCACTCGCGGCTGCCTGCACTGCATAGACGTAGCTGCCTGCTGCTGCTGCAGTGTCCAGGTAGTAGCCCTGTGCATTGAATGCCGAAAGCGACTGAACGAACGTGACCGGCGTGGTGCCGATCGTGCCGTCTGTGGCTACCGGGTACCGAAGGATGTTGTACGTCGTCACATCCGCACTCGGCGATGCCGTGAAGCTAACCTTGACCGCACCGAGACCGCCGTTCAGGCTTGCGTTGTACGCAGCGCTGACTGCGGTCGGTGCCGATGGAACGTCATTCGTGAGAATGAAGGTCGACGGACCGCTTGCGTTGTAGTTAGCGGTGACAATGTCGTCCGCGCCGAGGTCGGCACCGAACTGTGCAGCCGAGAGCAACGAACCACTTGATGACAGGTAGTTATAGGTACTACCCGCGACGTTGTAGGTGAACGTGCCCGCTGTCGCATTGGTCGAGCCATAGGTACCTTGGAACGTGTTATTTGCGGTATCTACCGACGTTACTGTAATCGGCCCGGGAGCAGTCACAGTGCCTGGTGCCCCACTGAATGCACCGGTAGGCGCTGCCACCGCAGTCCAAGTGACTTCACCGCCGATACCGAAGCTAACGGTTGGCGTGCCAGCAGCGTTGACGAGAAGCGCGTCGTTGCCAACAGTGTCCGAGAAGATAACCGGAACCGCACTACCAGGAGTGGTGGAGTTGACCGAGAAAGTCACCGTGCCGTTGACAGGCTTGATGCCGACTGCCGCCGTACCGGAGTTGATCGTGGTTGCGCCAGTGCCGTTGACAACGGCAATCGTTCCGGCGCCCTGGTTCAATGTCGCCGTGGTGGAAACGGTGGACGGCTTGAGGAACGTGACGCTGGAGCCAGAACCAGTGATGTCGCCTGCGTCGACGAGGTAGATGTCGACCAGGGTGCTACCGAGGCCCGTTGCGGTGTACTGCACGTACCCGGTGTTGGAGCCTGTGCTCGACTCCGTCACGGTGGTCGCTGTGGTGGGCGTCACTGTGTAAGCAGTGACCGCAGTGCCGGTCTGAGCCGCCGTCAGGATACTCGTAGCCGCCGCTGCCGACACCGCACTTGTGCCACCGAACACGTTGACCGTGGTCTCAGTGCTGGAGTGCTCCGATGCGAAGGTGGCAACTGCACCTGGGGTATTTGGGTCGGCCGTCACGAGAATTGGCTGGTCGTTGATGCCTGCGTACGGGCCCGCAGCCAGCGCGTCAACGCCGTCGCCAGCGTTGCTGCCGTTGGCAACTGAGAACTTGGTGCTACCGAGCAGGTTGTTCGTGATGGCCCAGTCGCCGAGCATCTGCGACGTCGCCGTGCGGTCAGCACCAGCTGCCGGCCGGAGTGTCGTCAATGCGGTCGCGCCAGCGACGCCACCAACGGTGAGCGCCTGGATGGCGGTCTCCTGAGCAGCCGAGATTGCACTGTCGCCACCGACGATGATGACCTGCTGAATACCCAGCGCGGTCAGCGATGCGGTTGCTTCGGCGTTCAGCGTGCTACCCGGCGCAACAATAATGACCGGGAAGTGCTGCGAGTAGGAAAGCGAGCCCGAAGCGAGCGCGTCGGGGAAGTTACCACCATTGGTCACGATCGCAGTCTTGAGACCATTGAAGGTGCCAACCGTCGTACCAGTTGCGGAGGCCACTGCTTCGTCAGTCGCGTAACGAGTCGCGCCACTGATCGAGTTGATCGTGTAGCCCGCAGCGGTGAGCGCAGCAACCTGAGCTGCGCTGACTGCTGAGGTGCCACCAATAACGTCGATGGTCTTGGCGCCAAGCTTGGTCAGTGCTGCCGTGGTCTCGGGCGGGGTTGACGCGAGAGTGGTGAGCAGAATCGGAGCGCTAAGCGCACCGGCCAGGTAGTTGCCGGCGAGCGCGTCGGCGTAGTGGCCGGCGTCGCCGCTCGCGAGAATCGCGGTGGTGGCGCCAGTGGGAAACGCCGCCTCGGCTGCGAGAGCCGCAGTGGCGTAGCGGTCGGCGCCATTGGCAACGCGAACACTCGTCGCGGTCGTTACTGCACTTGCGGTGCTTGCGGTCGCCAATGCGGCGCCGCTAACCGAAAGAAGCGCCGCCATGCCCATGGCGCTACTACGGCGCAACCTCTTGGTTGCTCGTGTCACTCCTGCCTCCATCAGAGAAGTGGTGGTGGCGAGGTGGCCGAACCCGAAGGCGCAGTCCCTGTGTCAAGCCCCGCCGAACCTGATCAGACTGATCGTTCGGGACCTTACACGCTTCTTGCATCGGAATGCCACAACCCCACCACCCACGACTTTCGTCGTGTCGGGTAGTTATCCGATTGGGACATACCGCCCCAACCGCTAAGTCGAAACCTAGCGGCTTCGGACCATTGGTGCGACAAGGGAGGCATAAACCTCCATGTGGCTTCGCCCAACTTCTGCTGGCGAATGCCTGAGCACAGCGGCTCCAACTGGCGCTCCCAGCGGCAATCGAGCCAATGCGGCAGCCAAAGCGACCGGGTCTCCGGGCGGTACTAAAACGCCGTCAACACCGTCTTCGACACTTTCGGCTAGACCGCCAACACGGCTGGCAATGACTGGCCGCCCGCGTGTAAAAGCTTCTAACGCAACCATTCCGAGGCCTTCGCGTCGTGACGGAGCCACTAACGCGTGCACCTCGTCCAGCCTGCGCATTAGATCCGCGTGAGCTAGTGCTGGAATTAACCGAACCCGGTTGCCTAATGGTGCGGCGAGCATTGCTAATCGACGACGTTCCGGCCCTGAACCCACAATGTCGAGTGAAACATCAAGGCCCTGAGCTACCGCGATTCGCATGGCCTCGATTAAGACATCGAAGCCTTTTTCGGGCGCCAATCGGCCAGCGGCCAACAATCGCAACGGCAACTCAGCCGACATCGGCACGATCGGAACGTCAGTATTCACCGGCAAACGCAGCACGGCAGTCGGCAATCGGGGGTCGATTTCTTCGACCTGCCGGCGCAAATCTTCCGAAACAGTGGCCACTAGTGATGCCTTATGCAGCACATGGGCGGCCAGTTTGCGCAACGGCGCATAACGAAGTAGGTGAGCGTCAGACCCGTGGATTGTCACAACCAGTGGAATATCGAGCCGCCTGGCCGCCGGTAACGCGCATAACCCGGCCGGCAACCACCAATGGGCGTGCAACACATCGGGCTTGAGTTGTCGGGCAGCCCGTTCAGCCGCCACCGCGAACGCCCCGAGGTAGGCCGGCAACATCAACCCGCCGACCCGGCGCGAACTACCGAGTAAGCCACCGCGATATGACAGCCGTTCCATCGAGGCCGGCCCATACCTGAATCGGTGCACTTCGATGCCGGCGATGGTCTCTGACATCGGCAAATCGGCGTCATGCGGCGTCAACACAGCGACGTCGAGCCCAGCCTCTTGTTCCGCATGCAGCAGATGAAGAAGGAAGGGCGCAACGTGATCCCGCGCATCACGCGGGAACGACGAGGTGAGATGAAGCACGCGCACGTCCGTAGCGTAACGGTCCGCGGCGGATTGTCGGAGCACGCGGCTCACGCCCGGCGATCCCCCGATGATCGTTTGGTCGAGCCTCGGGCCGTCGAGAGCAAGTTGATAAGTTCATTTCGCGAGGGGCAGGCCTACTCAAACTCCATACGCAGACCATCGTTGACCCCCGAAATCCAGCGGAGTTACTCCCCTGACGCGGCGCGGGCATAGGCGGCCAAGTGCGCTTCGGCGCTGTGTTCCCAGGTGAACTCAAGCGACCGGGAATGAGCCGCGGCACCCAGAGTTTCGCGCCGTCCATCGTCAGCGAGCAGGCCCGACAGCGCGGTGCCAATCGAGACAGCATCAGGTTCGGTATAGGCGACAGCGTCGCCGCCCACCTCAGGCAGTGACAGTCGGTGCGTGGTCAGCACCGCCGCGCCACAGGCCATCGCCTCCAGCACCGGCAGGCCGAAGCCCTCGCCGTGGCTGGGATACGCGACCACCGTCGCGCCGCCAAGAAATGCCGCGAGATCACCCATCCGCAAATATCCGGGCCGGACGACGCGCAGACCCGGCGGCACTTCAGCTACCGCAGCCTCGATTTCGTCGTCCCAACCGGCGCCGCCCGCGATCACCAAAGCTGGCGGTGCTTCGAGATTCGACACCGCGCTGACCCAACCACGAATCAAGCTCGGGACGTTGCGCCGAGGTTCAAAAGCACCGAGAAAAGCCACGTATTGCTGACCTTTCAGCCCTAGCCGCGCCGCGATGCGGGCGGTCTCATCAGGCTGCGGCCGATGGAAAAGATTCTGATCGACGCCGTGATAAGCAACATCGATTCGGGTGGGATCAGCCTCGACCAGCCGCACCAGCTCGTCACGAGTGGCCTTGCTCGGCACGATGCAGCGGGCCGAACGCTTGACCGACGATTTGATCGCGGCCCGAAAGAAGGCGCCCTTTGCGTGCGGATACAACTCCGGCTCGCTGAAGAAGGTCACGTCGTGGATCGTCGTCACCACCGGGCGGCGTGGATGCAGCGGCACGGTGTAGTTCGGAGCGTGAATCACCTGCGCGCCGACCCGTTCGGCAACCAGCGGCAGCCCGGTCTGCTCCCAGGCCAGGCGCGCGGTTCGATTCGAGATGGACGGCGGCCCCGCCACGATCTGCGCGGCCGGCACCAACCGGCCGTAACGCTCCGCGTCGACCCGCTGGCACACCAGCGCGATATCGGCATTACAGACAGCGAAGGCGGCGAGCAGGCCTTCGATATAACGCCCGAGACCGCCACGATCCGCGGGGACAGCGGTGGCGTCGAGCAGGACACGCGGCGCCACGACGAACGATCACCTCGGCTGAATCGACACTGATTCACTCGACACTGCTTCACTAGGCGAGAAGTTCCCCGCCTATGAGGCAGCCTACGCCGCAACTCGTGAAGGAGAGCAGAGGCTTGGCGCACATCTCCTCGGTGACCGTTGTTGTGGTGGCCTGGAACGGCGCGGAGCTGCTCGGGCCGTGCCTGTCGTCACTGGCCGATTCGGTGGGCGTCGAGTTCGAGACCTGGGTGCTCGACAATGCTTCGTCCGACTCATCGGCTTCAGTAGCCTCCGCGCATCCGTCGCGGCCCCGGGTGGTGCGACTCGATCGCAACCTCGGGTTCGCCGGCGCGGCGGCGCATGCTGTTGCCACGGTCTCGACGCCATTTCTGGTGCTGCTCAACCAAGACACCGTCGTCGCCACCGACTGGCTGGCGTCATTACTCGCCGCCTTCACCGACGACGTAGCCGCCGTCACCTCGAAAGTCGTGCTCTTCGATGGACTTCTGAACAACACCGGCGTGATCATCGGCCGCGACGGCTACGGGCGCGACCGTGGACTGAATGAACCTGACGACGGCCGCTACTCGACGGCTGGGCCCGTGCCCGCGTTTTCTGGGACGGCGGTGGCCTTGCGAGTCTCGGCCTGCCTCGCTGCCGGCTCCTTCGATCCGACCTTCTTCATGTACTACGAAGACACCGACCTGTCGTGGCGGCTTGCCCTGGCAGGCTGGCGGGTTCTCTACGCGCCGACGGCCGTGGTTCGCCATCACCACGGCGCGTCGTCGTCCATCGGATCGGCATCATTCGCTTACTGGAACGAGCGAAACCGCCTGCTGATGCTGGGAAAATGCTCTCCGCTCTCACTATTTTCGCGCGAGCTTGCCCGGTTTTCCGTTATCACGGCACTGCTCCCACTCCGCCGCCTGCGCGGCGCCCTTTCGCTGCCTGGGTCTCCGGGCGCCGTTCCGCGACCACACCGTGTCGCCATTCCCGCCGGCCATCAATTCCGGACGGCGGTCAGACTCCGCGTGCTGGCAGCGATCCTTTCGCGGTTGCCATCCCTGCTGACCGCGCGCCGCCAAACGTCGCGGCTGGCCCGCCAGGCCGGCACAACGCGTGCCGCTATCGCCCGCCGTCTCCTAGAACCGTGAATCCTGGGGCCAGCCCCCATTGCTCTGTCGAGACAGCGCCTTGCACGCTTGCAGTATCACGTTCAACTTGAGGTTGACGTTCAATCATCGCGCCAGAACGGGTTTCTGTTCTCCTAGCCAAACTTTCAGACTGGCCAATCAACGTTCGGCGGCGCACTACGGACTAAGCCGCCACGTCCGGGACACCTTTCGCACGTCCTTTGCTCTGCCCCGTCGGCGGGGCAGAGCAAAGGACGCCGATGAGTGCCTGATTCTGGTGCCGGAACAAGGTCTCGGCGCCAGTTCGGTCGCGACACTGATTCAGGCTCGACAGTAATTCGTAGCCTGGCCCCGTTCAGGCTCGGCACTAAATCGGGCGCGACACCTTGAAGCTTGCCGGTTGGAGTTTCCCGCACGAACGTGCGGTAAATGCCACCATTTCGTTCCCTCAGGCCCGTCCGGCAATAAAACCGCACGAACGTGCGGGAAGAGCTATTCTTGAGGCCACCTATCGCGTACATTGAGCTAAGGCCGCACGCTCGTGCGGGTAAGGGGTGCGTTGTGGCGACGTCGAATCAAGCCCGATCCAGCTCCCACGACGGCGTCAGCAAAGTCGGCGTCAGCACCTTCGCGACCGCAGTGCGATCAAGGCGCCAGCAGCTGCGGCTACGCCAAGACGAGGTAGCTGACCTCGCCGGCGTCTCGGAGCGGTTCGTCTATGCACTGGAGAACGGAAAACAGTCGGTGCAGTTAGACAAGGTCGCCGCCGTACTCTTCGCGCTTGGTTTGCATCTTGAACTTCACCGAGGCGGCGGCACCGAGATTCGACTGAGCGCTGACCTGACTCGGCCGATGATCTGAGATGACGCAACCCGACGATCTCGAACAGCTTCGCACTGTCGACCAGGCCGACGTCTACAAGGCCGGTCACCGCGCGGCAACATTGACGCGCACAAAGGACGGCGTTGAGTTCCGCTACCTCGACGAATGGATTGATGACGGCGGTTCGGCTGTGGCGGTGACGTTACCGGTGACCGCTGAGCCGGTCGTTCGCACTGGTGGAGCTCTTCCCGCCTATTTCACTGGTTTGTTGCCGGAAGGTCGTCGACTTGGCGCCCTCCGTCGCGCGGTAAAAACCTCAGCGGACGACGAACTAACCCTGCTACTCGCGGTCGGCGCCGACGCGATCGGTGATGTGCAGGTCGTGCCTTCTGGCGTTAAGCCCTCGGAGGTTCCGGCAGGGGTCGCGCTCGAACAAATCAGCGACATTACGTTCGCGGATTTGCTTGCTGAGCTAGGTTTTCGAGCCCAGCGCATCGCATTGCCAGGGGTCCAAGACAAGACGAGCGTCGCGATGATCAACGTGCCTGTCGCGCGTGCCGGCGAGCGCTACATTCTCAAGCTCACTCCACCCGAATATCCGCACCTAGTGGAAAATGAAGCGTTCTTCCTGGATGCCGCTCGCAAAGCTGGGCTGACAGTGCCGCCGAGCGAAATCGTCACCGGCGCCGAAGGCAAGCTCGGGCTACTCGTACGGCGATTCGACCGAGTAACCGTAAGCGGGGCAGTACATTCGCTGGCTGTCGAAGATGGTTGTCAGGTGTTAGATCGCCCTCCCGCGGACAAGTATCTGCTCAGCACCGATCGCGTCTTTGTCGCGCTGGCAGCTGTTTGCGATGCATCGGCGCTGGCCGGCCGCGAGCTAATCCGGCAGCTTGCCTTTGCCTATTTGACTGGCAATGGCGACGCGCACGCGAAAAACTTCTCCGTATTACAAGGCCTCGACGGTGAATGGCGAGTCTCGCCGGTCTACGACGTCCCGAGTTCTTACCTCTACGGGGATACGACGATGGCGCTATCGATCAGCGGCCGTGGCAGCAGCGACTTCGGAGCTGCCGACTTCATCAGACTCGGCAACCGGCTCGACGTTCCAGAACGGGCGGTTCGACGAGTCTTGACCGATCTCACCGAACGCGCCGATCTCTGGCTGCCCGCCCTGGATACGTTGCCATTCGACAAAGGGAAGATCACGAAACTGCGCCGAGTAATCTCCTACCGGCTCAGTCGGCTGGCGTCTCCAGCTGACTGAGCCCGGTCGAAGCGGCCGGGCTCAGTGGGTGGTGACCGACTGGCAACCGAGCAGGGTATTCACCGTTCCCGCGCCTACGTTGAGACTGAATACGCAAACCTGATGCTTGACGCCCGATCCTGCCTTGCTACCGGGCACCGGCTTACCAGGAACCGGCTTACCAGCGGGAACCGGCGTGGTGACCGAGAATCCGTGCGCCGCACCGTAGGTCGGGTATACCTTCGCGACATCCGGCCGAGACAATGCCGCTGGGTTCGTCGAAACGAACTTGCCGTCGACATAGATTGCCACGCTGATCGAGTCCGGCAGGTTCGGGTCGAGCGTCCAGCCGGACGCGGTAATGGTGGTGGACGACGCCGAGACTGCTTCGAGATGGCCGATCGGATTACCCGACGAAACGCTGACAATTTTGCAGCCCAGCAACGAATTTACTGTACCGAGGCCGGCGTTAATGCCATAAACACACACCGTGCGGACACCTCCCGCGACATCAACCGAGGTCGAGAATCCGTGCGAAGTACCCCAGCCTGGATACACCTTCGCGACGTCCGGTCGGCTATTCGAAGCGACCGTTCGGCCGGTGAACTTACCGTCGACATAAACGTGCACATCGATCGAGTTGGTGGTGTCGGGGTCGAGAGCCCAGCCACTGACGCTCAGCACGCCGGCGTTCCCGCTGGCCGCCTCAACGCTGCCGTGCGGTGCATTCGATATGACGGTCTCGGTCTTGCAGCCGAGCTGCGAATTCACTGTGCCGGCACCGGTATTGATGCCATAAACGCAGATCTGATGCCGGCCAGCGGGCAAGTCAACGACTGTATCGAAGCCGTGGTTATTGCCGTAGGTAGCGAATAGATTGCCGACGTCAGGCCGGCTCGCACCCGCGAGCGTGCTAGCAACGAACTTCCCGTCTGAATAGATATCGACGTCGATCGGATCGGCGGAGTTTGGGTCGATACTCCACCCGGTCAACCGCACACCGCCCGGCCACAAGCTGGCACCCTCGAAGTTGCCGAACGGATTCGGGCCGTACATATAGGAGCGCATCACGCTCCAAATGCCGGGATCTTCCTGGCCGAACGACCAGAACGCGACGCCACCAAGACCATCTTTGCCAATCAGCGGCAGCCGAGCCTCCAACGCCTGCGCGTCGTTGTACCAGACGGAGTGCTTGGTGCCTTGGGCGTCGGTATAGGTGAAATACGGCTCGCCATCAGCGGCCGACCATTGCCGGGTCGCGTGGTACTGCTTCATTAGATTGATCGCCTGCGGATACGAAATCGCGGTAGCGCCCTTGCCATTATTCGGCCAATCGTAGCCATACAGCGGCACGCCCATATAAATCTTGGCCGGCGGAATCACCGTAATAGCAAAGCTCAGAATCGATTGCACCCAGGCCACGCTACTAATCGGACCACCCGGATATTTGCTGCCCGCGTAATGCTGGTCATACGTCAGAATCCGCACCCGGTCGGCCCACTGGCCAATCGTCGGGTAGTCATAAACTTGGCCGGCCGGCGAGATACCAGGCTCACTCGTCTTCGTCATCACATCGACGGCGAGAATCATCCCGCGCGCATGCAGCGCAACCGAAAGTTCATGCACCAGCGCGTCGAAACCAGCCCGGGTCGGCGCGGCCAGCGCCGGATTACTGTCGGCGTAGATCGCCATATTCTCGTAGTCGAGGTCGATTCCATTGGCACCGTACTTCTGTGCCAGCGCGATCAACGCGGCCTCGTGCTGCGCTCGGGTAGTCGGATTCGCCAAGATCGATTCCATCCCGCCAGCGCCGGTGCCGTCGGTCACCGTGATCGTCACCGGCACCCCACGCTGACGCATCGTCGCGATGGACGACGCGAGCTGGCTCGTCGGCATCGTCCCCGATGCCACGATGTTGGTCGCGCTGGCGGTGTGGAACCAGAACTCCGACACGTCGGAGAACAGGTCAGAGTTACTCGCCGCCGAGGCTGCGCCAGCCTGGTTGAAATAGGTGATCCAACCCGAGGCATCGCGCTGCGGAGTTGCCGCCAATCCCTGCTGGGTAGGGCCCGCGACGATCATCGTCACGGTTCCGGCGACGACCGCCAGTGCGGACATCATTGAACGAAACAGCATGACGCGGGCTCCTCGGATATTTCACGATCAGTTCAGATCAGAAGTTCAGCTCAGACCGAACCCAATTCAGGCACGGATTGTGCTGCAGCCTAGCGACGGATTCGTCGTCCCCGGCCCGGCATTGATGCCATAAGCGCAGATTTGATGTTGACCATGCGTAAGACTTAACAACTCCGAGAATCCGTTGGTGCCGCCCCAGCCTGAATAGATGGCTTGGACGTCGGGACGGTTACCTCGGGCCACCGTTCTGGCCATCAGATGTCCGTCGACATAAATATCGACGTAGATCGGATTGCTGACATCGGGGTCGAGCGCCCAGCCGCTGGCCGTCCATCCGCCGGTGGTCCGTCGCACGCTTTCCAGATTGCCGATCGGATTGCCACTGCCGGTAATTGTGAGACAACCCAAGGCCGGATTGGTCGTGCCCTGGCCGACATTGATGGCGTAGGTGCAGATCTGGTGAGTGCCCGGCGAGAGGCCAAGCAAGAACGAGTAGCCGTGCAAGGTGCCGTAACTCGGGTAAAGCGCGGCAGCTTGGGTCGCGCCGTCCAAGCCGGCTGTGGTGACGCCCGACCAACGACCGTCGACGTACACATGCACCCTGATCGGGCCCAGCGTGTCGGGGTCGAGCGCCCAGCCAGTGACCGTCGCGGTGCCGGCGCTGTAGCTCGACAGGGTTACCGCGCCCCTTGGGTTGCGGTTGAGGGTGAGACTGGTGCAGCCCAGAGCTGGGTTAGAGGTGCCGATGCCGGTATTGATCGCGTACACGCAGATCTGATGCGTGCCTTGCTTGGCTGTCACCACGGTCGAGAAGCCGTGATCGGCTCCATAACCCGGGTAGTGCGCGGCAACATCGTCGCGTTCATTGCTGGCAGTAGTAAGGCCGGCAAAGACGCCGTCCACATAAACATGCACGGTGATCGGATTCGCGGTATCGGGGTCGATCGCCCAGCCGGACACCTGGACGCCGGTGCCGATGTCTTGGACGGCTTCGACGTGGCCGAACGGGTTGCCGCTAGGCAACGTCACGCTCTTGCAGCCGATGGCTGGATTACGTACTCCATCGATGCCGTGCACACAGATTTGATGGATGCCGCCGGTAAGCGGAAACGTGCCGCTGAAACCGTGATACGGGCCAGCTCCGGGAACGGCCGAGGCGACGTCAGCTCGCGGCGTATTCGCGGTGAGTCGGCCGAGCAGCGCATTATCGGCGTACACATCGACGAAGTCGGCGACCGAATTGCCGGCCGGATTGAGTGACCAACCGGCGACGCTGACCACGCCCGGCCCCGCGCTGGTAGCGGCTTCGAGGTTGCCGATCGCGGTGCCGCGATTCAAGATCACCGGTGTTTGGCTAGGGCCGCCACCCGCCGTCCAATAGTCGGATTTCATGCCGAGATACGGGAAACTCACAGTCTTGGTACCGCTACTGCCGACCAGCTGCAGCGAAGTGATCCGGCCGCCGAAGTCACCGTTGCCGTCGCGGCTGATGACCTGCAGGCCCTGAATCGTGCCGATAGTCGGGTACGCGGTCTGCAAACTTGCCGCCGAGAGGCTCGACGTCCAGTTGACGTTTGGATCAATTGCCGCAGTGTCGTAAGGATCTGCCTTAGCGACTAAGTACGGCTTGTTGCCTGCCGACACTTCGCCGCCATTGGACGACGAGAACTGGGTGAACGCGGGAGCGCCGCCGTAATACAGAGCCACCCCGTTGGTGGCGTCGACAGCGGGCGAAGAGTGCGTGCCTTCGATCGGGGTGGCGGTTCCATTGGCTGAGACCAAAGCCTGACCGCCATAGACCTGGCAAGCAGTGGTGTCGCAGATATCCCAGTTCGCGCCGGGGCTCTCCACCGACAAGGCGTAAGACCGCGCGGCAACCGCCTGAGCTTCCAGTGCGGCTGGCAACGCCCAGCTGTCGGGCATCTCCCGCGGCACCACGCCATAGAGATAGGACTGCATATCGAGGTAGTTGACGGCGGCAACCGTGGTCGAGCTGAGCCGGACAATGCGGATCGTGTCGCGATAGAGCCGCGAGGTGCCGTCGTTGTTGTACAACCGGACGCCGCCGGGCGTGGTCAGGCTGACACTGCCCGCCGCGTTGGCTGACGTCCCGACGAGGAACGGCTTCCATGTCTTGTCGGTGGGATCAAGGAACAGAACGTGCAACGCGGTGGCATCGACGGTGACCTTGTACATCGTCGACGGCCCGACCGCTGTGCCACCGGTCGAGACATCCGTCACCGTCATCGACTGCCCGGTTGGTGTGACCATCGTGATGCCGGATGAGTCATACGCCGTCAGGTGCACCCGGATCTGTGGATTACCAATCTGCTGCTGCGTAGTGCCCGGATAATAAAAGGACAGGATCTGCCCGACCGTAAGCCCTTGCTGCGCGGCACCGAAAGCACCGTATTGGCTCATGCCGATGCCGTGCCCGTAGCCGTGGCCACTAATAGCGAAGACACCGTTCGATGACACCGGCACGAAACTGTCTGCCAGCGCGGGGGTCGGCGCGATCATGGTGACAGCCCCTACCCCGACGGTCGCTGCGACCATGATTGCCGCGAGCAGGGTGGCCGTAAAGGCGGCCGCCCGCGTTACGCCCTGTCTGGCTGATCCCACGTCGGCCTCCTACATCGGCACGAATGTGAGCGCCTGCGGCCCCCGATTGGGCAACCGACTCCCGAATGATTTCCGGTCTGCCAATCTAACTCGCTGCGGCGGCCTTTCCCGCCATCAGCGCTTCTTCGGCATGTCAGCCTGAGCTACTAACGGCCAGGAAACCGGCCAGCTCCGTGCGAAAGAAGTCGGCGGACGACGTGTTTTGCCGTCGCGGCTAGACCGTCTGTGGCCAACCGACGGCGAAGCGTCGACCAGCGATCAGCCAGCCGCACCGGTCGATTAACCGGCAGCCGAGACAAGATCTCGCGCCGCGTTGGCGGATCGACCAGGTCAGGAGCCCGTCGCGGATCGGCGCAGAAATCGAGCAGCGGTTGCGCGACCGTCGTCCAGTGAAATTGTCGGCCGAGTGCTGAGCTAGCCCTCGACGCGGCCGCCAGGGCGTCGCCGTCGCCGTCGCCGAGCAGTGATTGCAGCGCCTCGACCAGGCCATCGACGTCACCCGGCTCGACCACGCGACCGGCGCCGGAGGCCTTGATCAGCGCGGCGAGTTCGTCACCCCCGGTCGTGACCACTGGCAGACCGGCCCAGAAATAATCGAGAATCCGGGTGCGAAACGAGTAGGCGGTCTCGACATGCTCGTGATGGGTGCTAATGCCGATTGTCGCCTCGGCCAGATATCGACCACGGTCTTCGTAGGGAATCCAGCCATCTGAGAAGCTGTCGGAGAAGAACACGTGGACGCCGAGTAAGCCACGCGCCTCCGCGAGCGCGCGAGCGTCAACCGCCGTACGCATGGTGGCTACAGCTGGATTTGGGTGCTTTGAGCCCATGAAGACAAGCTTCACAGTTGGACGATTCTTTCGAACTTCGTCTATGGCCATGATCAGCGTCACTGGATCGAACCAGTTATAGATGCCGCCGCCCCACAGCACGATGTCGTCGTCCAAACCGATGCCATCGACGACACCCCGCAGCACTGGTCGTGCGGCATCGGCAACGGGAGGCGTGGCTGACACGCCGAACGGTACGATCCGGAGCAGCCCGGAGAACGACGGATCGGCGTCGTAGGAGACCGGGTTCAGCCTGCCGGCGGCTCCCAGTTGGCCGAGCCACAGATCGCGTTGTCGCGGCGACGCGCATAAGAAGATGTCACCGAGGGCTGCCTGCACCGCCAAGACATCGATGCAGCCGAAGACGGTTTCGCGCCGTCTGTCTTCGCCAAGATCTCTCGCCTGCTCGAGCTGTTCGAGCTGGAAGGGATCGTACAGATCGATCACCAGCGGGATGCCAAGGTCTGCCAGCTCACGATGCTTGGCCAGCACGTCGCCGCCGAGCACCACGATGTCCTGACTCGCCGCCAGTGCTAACAGAGTTGTCAGGCCGGTGTCAGAACTCGAACCAGCGCTGGCAACAACCGACAGCCAGCGGGCTCCGGCCGCTTCCAATGCGGCGGGTGGCGGTCCGACGCAATCGGCAGTGGTGGCAACGGTTACCTCGTTCGACGCCGCAAGCACGATGCCCAGCTCGACCGCCCGAATAGCCGGACCAGCCATTCGCGGCCCGAGTGGCTCGGTCGTGACTAGAGTTATCCGGCGCCGAGGCGGAGAAATCAGTACTCCTGAGTGCCGGGGTCGCAAAGGTAGTCGTAGATGCCGCCAAAGGCTGCATCCCAGCTGCCGTGGTGGGCCGCGATATCGGCCACCGCGTTGGCGGCCAGTTTGCGCCGTAGCTCAGGTTCAACGCAGGCTCGTTCGAGTTTGTCGACCAATCCGGTGACCGTACGCCGAGCCAGCAATGAGTTCTCGCCGTCCCGAAGAATCCAGTGGCCCCAGGGATTATCGAACGCGACGACCGGCACGCCACAGGCCATCAATTCAAGCGGCAGATACGACGGGTGTTTCGATACTGTCAATGCGAGGCCGACATCGCAACGTCGGTAAAGGTCGCCGGTTGCCTTGTAGGGCAGCAATCCGAGCTGCTTGATCGCGTCGGCGGCCGCTGGATCGGTAGCCCACGAACCCGCTGTCACGATTCTGACGTGGTCACCCAATCGCTCTTTCAGCTCTCGCAAAGCAAGTGACGCGAGCTCCCAGCAATTGCGCCAGTGACCAGGGCGAGCATAAACGAATACGGTGACCGGCGCGTCGTCAGCTCGATAGGGGCGGCCATTCGCGTGAAACACGGTCGGATCGATAGCCGGCATAAACGACATGCCGGTGCCCTGGTATTCGTCGCCGTAAATGCGACGCAGATTGTCGGTATTACACAGACCGTATAAGCCAAGCCGGTACGACTCTTCAGCGAGCGCGTACAAGGTGCTGGCCGGATAAAACATCGGCTCGAAGTCTTGCACCAGGTAGAACTTGCGCTTGGTGTTCTGCGCTTTCGCCACCGCGTACGCGGTCAGCCACAGGGTCGCGATCGAGGCATCGGCTGGTGGCACAAGCTCCAGACTGGCCCCGAGCGAACCGTCGAAGAAGCAGATCTGGCAGTCGGCTAGCGACGGGAACGCTGCCGCAAGTGCCGACCGGACGAAATTATCGGGCGGGCTACCCCAGACGACAAACCGATTCTCGACGCCATGCACACGCTGCAGATAGTCAGCTATTCGCAGCGCCGTATTGATACCACCGTAGAACGGCGAATCGATATCGGGGATGTACCAGTTAATAGTGCGGACGTCGAGATGGCCGATATTGCTGGCGTGCAAGTTCTCGACAGCGGCAATATCGACGTCGGAGATGCGGCAGGTGTCGGCGAGCATCGCCGACTCGGCAGTGTCGCTGCGCTGGCGAAACACTTGCAGGTTGCGGCCAATCGGCCCGGCAATCCGTTGCGCCGCACTCGGTTCCTGGGTGCCACGCAGTTTGGGCTTGCGGCTCGACAGTGACAGGTTGGGCGAGAAATAGGGGTCACCGCCGAACAGCCAGGTGTTGTAACGCCAGTAGCTGGCGAAAAAGTCTTCCGGCGGCACGTGGGTGCCACGCGTCGTCGATTCGAGGTGGCGAACCCCACCGAACGGCGAGCAGATGTTGCGCAGGCCGAGCTGTGTGGTGTCGAGACCAAGCGCGACATCGCTGCCACACAAGATAAAACGCTCGTCGAAGCCACCGATCCGCTCGAAGGTCTCGCGCCGAATAGCGGCGCAAGCACCGGTGACCGCCAACACATTGCGGTACCAACCGACCGGACCGAAGAGTGAATCCGCATCGACCGACATGCCTTCGAAAACGTGATCGGCGAAGCCACCCATACCTAAAACCACGCCCGCGTGCTGCACGCTGCCATCAGCTCGGGTCAGCTGCAGACCGGCTACCCCGATCTCGGGGCGGGTGGCCCAACCGACAAGTTCGCGCAGCCACGACGGGTCGGGCAGCTCGATATCGTCGTTGAGAAAGACGAGTACCTCACCGCGCGCATCCGCAGCAACGACATTGTTGACCTTCGAATAGTTGAACGGAGTTTCCGTCCACCATTGCACGTGCAGGTCAAGAGTGGCCGCCTGCGCGGCGTACCAAGCATCGTTGGCTTCTGACTGGCCGCCATTATCAATAACGCGGACGTCGAACGACGGATAATCGGTGGCAGCCAAGCCGGGCAGCACGGTCGACAACATCGGCCGATTGTGTCGAGTCGGGATCACGATCGTCACGTGTGGCCAGGTCTCAAGCTGCCAACGCAACCGCACTGTCTTTTCGGAAAGTTCAGCCCTGGCTGGAATTCCCCTGGCATCGAGAGCTTCCTGCACTACCCGGACGCCGTCCGCGTTGATGCCTTGACGACGCTGCCGCACATGCGCGAGCACTCGCGGCACCCGCACGACCCGTTCGGTATCGAGGTCAGCGCGAAGCAACAGATCCCAGCGAGTGGCACCGTCGTAGTTATTGCGAATACTGCCGGCAAACAATGCGCGCCGACGTCGGATCGCGAACGACTGCCCTAGATAATTGCTACCCAGCAGCGATTCTGGCGACCACGACGGCCTAAACCGTGGCTCTTTGGCATGCCCGTCGGAGCCGTCTTTATCGTCGTCCCAAGTAACGAGATCGACCATCGGGTCTTGCCAAGCCGCACGCGCGATCTGGTAAAGGCATTCTTTCGTCAGCCGGTCACCAGCATCAAGCAGGACGACGAATTCGGCATCCGATTCTTCCATCGCGTTGTAAGCAGCTGTTACCGCGGTGTTTTCGCGCCGCACCGCGACATTCTCGCCAGCCACCTTGGGTATTTCACCAGCTCCGACGCACACTTGCACGTCCCAGTGTTGCCAGGATTGCGCGCGCACGCTATCAATTGTGGCCGCGATATCGCCGTGCAAATCACGCTGGGTGGGCTGGTCAAAGCGGTCAAGCCGATCAAGCCGAGCGCGCCAAGCTGGTCGGGCGAGCGCCTCGGATTCGTCATGGACGTCGGGCTGGACGAGCACGCACACCAGCACCCGCAAGGGCTGAGACGCCGCGATAGAAGCATCACGTTGGGCTTTCAGCTGGGCTTCATCAGCCTCATGCCGTTTGTACCAGGCTCGATAACTCGGCTCGTGCGGCGCAACCACACCCGATTCGGCAAGGAACTGGCGCACGTCTTGCGAAACGCGCCGACCCTCCCGGTAGGTGTGCAGGCCGGCCAACGCGGCACCGCGCGGCCGACTGCCGACCGGAAGTGCCCGCTTGGCAAGGCCGAACGCCCGGGCCTTCGCGCCCGCCGGAGTCAGTGGCGACGGCAACGCGGCCTCGGTATTGGCATTACCGGCCGCCGCCTTGCGACCACCCACACTGGAGACCGGAACCGGCTCGGGCGCGTTATCTACCCGACCGCCAACCTCGGGCACGACAGCCTCGACCTGCTCGGCCAGTCGTTGCTCCAGTACTTGCCGCCGCTCGTATTCGCGGATCAGCGCGGTGCGCAGATTCTCGATCCGGTTCACCAACTCGTGCTCGGCCGTCACCGCTTCGACGTTGGTACCGACATGCACGGTGCGGTCAATGCCATCGAGTTGGGCAACCGCCACTTCGGTCAGTGACACCGGACGACCGGCAGCAATCGCGCGGACGCCACACTGCCATTCGCTCTCGGCGCCCTCTTTATGGAAGACCGGCGGATAGCTACGTGGGTCTTTAATCGGCTCAGTATCGACAAGCCCCGCGCGCTGGAAAAGCTCGACGAGTGAATCCTCGTCGTAACACCACACGTGATGCGACGGCTGCACATAGGAGTAGATGAACGCCGCGTTGAGTTTGTCGTTATCGACCGCGCCAGCTAGGTAGGCCTCGAAAATAGCCCTCATGTCGGGCGTAACCACGGAAATTACCGTGCCAGCGGGCAGTTTCTCGTTGAGAAGGCGCAGCAACGATAGGGCGTAGCCAGGCATCAGATGTTCCATCACGTGGCCCATATAGACCTCGTCGACCTGGTCGCCGTATTGCCGGATGAACTCGGCGGCGTCCAGGTGAATATCGGCCTTCACGTCAGGACTCGCGTCGACGTTGGTCCAGCCCGGCATATAAGCCTGGCCACAACCGAGATTGACTTTCACAGCGAGAGCTCCGTCCACACCGGGGAAACCGCGTCCGAACCGGACGCCGAAGAACCAGAAACTTGCGCTACCGGCGGCGTCCAGTGGCCGTCGAGAGTCACCACACCACTACGGTCTGGTGATTTACCTGGCTGCACCGCGAGGGTAAATGCCCGATCACGGTAATCGAAAACATGCAGCAGGGTGATATCGGTGATGGCCGCCGTGACGAGATAGGTGGCCGGCGTCAGCACCAGCGGATCCAGCAGGTAATCGATGAAACCCGAGCCCTCGATGCGGCCGGTACGAATACCGCCGAACTTGGAGTTCGGGCCGCTCACCAAAACGCCTGCTTCGGTTTGGAAGGCCAGCCCGAAAACCGCGTCATTGATCGGCGTACCAGCCTGATAAGCGATGCGCACGGTCAGCCGCTCACCCGCGATTGCCGCTAACGTCGGCTCGCCGTCCGGGCCGAGAAAACTCACGCCTGTCACGGTTGCTTCGCCGCCACCTCGACGTTCGAGATCGCCATCGGCTCGACCGTGACCTTCGGACTCCAGCCGCTCGCGTTCGGCCCGGTTGACGGTGGCCAAGTATTCGTCGACCACATCACGGGCCGGACCTTCAGCCCGCAGCACGCCCTTCTCTATCCAGGCCACCCGATCGCACAGGGTTTGCACGAGCGGCAGACTGTGCGAGACGAAGATAATAGTGACGCCGCGCTTGCGCAGCTCGTACAGATAATCGAAACAGCGGCGCTGGAATTCTTCGTCGCCCACCGCGATGATTTCGTCAATGATGAGAATCTCGGGATCGAGATTCACCGCGATCGAGAATCCGAGCCGCACATACATGCCGCTCGAATAGACCTTCACCGGAGTATCGATGAATTCTTCGATGCCACTGAAGCTGACGATGGAATCCATCGCGGCGTCGACCTGTTTGCGGGTCATGCCGAGGATCGAGCCGTTGAGATAGATGTTGTCGCGGCCTGACAACTCGGGGTGGAATCCTGCGCCGAGTTCGAGCAGCGCGGAGATTCGCCCGCTGTGAGTGATGCTTCCGCCGGTAGGTCGATGGATATTGGCCATCAGCTTGAGCAGGGTCGATTTGCCTGAACCGTTGGAGCCGATCAGGCCGTAGGTGCTACCGGTAGGCACGTTCAAGGTGATGTCGTCCAAAGCCTTGAACATGTCATAACGGCTCGGACGCCGTTTGGTAAAGCGCTCTTTCAAGCTGGTACGTCGATCTTTGTAAAGCTTGAATTCTTTGGTGACATGGTCGACCACAACTGCCGGCGGCCGATCGTCAGAAAGTCGATCGCCAGAAAGTCGATCATCAGAACCGGGAGAGCTCATAGCTCCTCCCCCACATCACGGGAGCCACTGTTGAAGATTGTCAGCCCGATCGTGATGCTGATAACCGATGCGCCCACCATCCACAACCATCGGCCCGGACTGGGCACATGGCCCTCCCACAGCGCGTCACGAAATGCCTCGACGTACTGGTAGAGCGGATTCATCGACAGCACGTGAATAGCGAGTTTGCCATGGTGTTTCGACAACAACTGCGCGGGCGCCCAAATGACCGGCGTCGCGTAGAACAACAACTGCATGAAGACACTGACGATGTAACTGACGTCGCGGTAGTAGACGTTGAACAGCGCGAACATCAGGCCGATACCCGACGCGAAAACCAGCAAGAGCAAGAGAATTATTGGCGTCAACAACAGCGCCCAGGAGATATTGCCGGCCACCAGGAGCACCACGAGGAGCACGCCAGACTCGATAAAGGTCTGCACCAGTGCGGAGAACGAGTTACCCAGAACCGGCGCGTACGCCGGAAAATAGATCTTCTTCAGTAGCGGCCCAGCGCCGATGAGGGCGGCCATACTGCCGTTGACGACGTTGCTGAAGAAGTTCCAGGCCACCAACGCGATGAACAGGTAGATGACGTAGGTCGTCATCCCGTTGTGCGCCTTTGGTGGCGTCGTCCGGAAAATTGTCGAGAACACGATCGTGTAGACCGCCAACGTGGCGGCCGGGTTGATCATCGACCAGCTCCAGCCAAGCACGCTGTGCTTGTACTTGCTCTTCAGCTCACGGTTCGCGAAGTTGCCGATGAGACCGCGATAGCGCCACATCTCCGCCATCTGACTCACGGCAGGTGGACTCACTTCCGATATCGGCGGGCGCTGGAGACCACGCGGCCAGGTGGCCACGCGCGTAGCTGGATGGCCACGATTGGGCCAAGCTGGCCGGCCCCATGCTACGACACCGCCTCGGCCGCACCCAGCCAACGACTCGACACGGCCCGTTGTGCGACCATGCGCGGATGCGAGTCGCCCTCGACGCCACCCCGTTGCTCGGCCCTCGGACAGGTATCGGCCACTACGTCGCGCACCTCGTCGAAGCACTCGCCGCCGCCAAACTCGCAGGCAACGAACTCGCCGCCGCTGAACTCACCAGCACCGAAACCGCCGACGAACTCCGGTTGACCGCGTTCACTTGGCGTGGCCAGGCTGAGCTTGCCGCGCAGGCACAGCGGCTGCCAGGCGTCACGGTAAGTTCGCGCCGCGCGCCGGCTCGACTACTGCGCGAAGCCTGGAAGCACAGCTCGTTTCCCCCGGTCGAGCTGTTCAGCGGCGCCGTCGAGGTGTTTCATGGCACGAACTTCGTGTTGCCGCCGACCCGCCGAGCCGCCGGCGTGGTGACGATCCACGATCTGAGCTTCGACCTGCACCCTGAGACCGTCGACGCGACCTCACTGGCCTATCGGCGACTGGTTCCACGAGCCCTCGACCATGCCCGCCGAGTGCTGACGCCGTCACAGGCCACCGCCGACGACATCGTTGCCCGCTACGGGTACAGCCGAGACCGAATTGTGGTTACCCCGCTCGGCGTCGATCCGGCCTGGGCGCTAACCGCGCCGGCAAACGACGATTGGCGGCACCGGCACGGCATCCCTGACCGCTACCTGCTCTTTGTCGGCACCCTGGAGCCGCGCAAGAACGTGCCCGACCTGCTCGCCGCGCACGCACTGCTGTGCGCTGACGACCCATCGACTCCCCCGCTAGTGCTGGCCGGATCGGCCGGTTGGGGCGACGTCGCAAATCTGCCTGAACTGGACGCCGCTGGTGTGATTCGGGCCGGTTACTTGCCGCACGACGAACTTCGCGGCCTGGTCGCCGGCGCCACCTGTCTGGCACTGCCGTCGCGCAACGAAGGCTTCGGGCTGCCGCCGCTGGAGGCGATGGCGTGCGGCGTCCCGGTGGTGGTCAGCGACATTCCGGTGCTGCGCGAAGTCACCGGCGGGCTCGGCAGCTACGTGCCGGTTGGCGACGTCCACGCACTGGCGACCGCGCTACGCACAGCCTTAGCGGACGACGACAACCCCACCTCTCGTGCCGCGCGACGTACCTGGGCCGCCGGTTTCAGCTGGGAACGCTGCGCCGAACTCACCGCCGCCGCCTACCTTGCCGCCGCGTCCGACCGCTGACCAGGAACCGGCGGAAATTAGGCGGGCACAACCACTGTCGCGCAACCAAACTTCGGATTGGTGGTTCCGACTCCGACATTGATCGCGTATACGCAGACCTGGTGCGCGCCGGCGGAAACTACCGGCACCGTTACGGCGAAACCGTGCGTCGCGCCGTAGCCGGGGAACGCGACCGCAACATCTGTCCGGGCCAGGTTGGCCGTCGTCCGGCCGGCGAACTTACCGTCGACGTAGACATGAACTGTTGGTCCAGCCGTGGTGTCGGGATCGAGCACCCAGCCGCTCACCGTAATGCTGCCAGGCTCGCCATTGCCGGGCTGGCCAACGGCCGCATTGAGATCTCCGCGCGGATTACCGCCGACCGCGGTGTATTTCTTGCAACCGAGCTGGGTATTGGTTTTTCCGCCGCCCACGTTTATGCCATAAACACAGACGGTATGGGCGCCGCCGAGCAGCCCCGAAACCGTTGCTCCGTAGCCGTGATCGGATCCTTCGCTGGGATAAACCCGAGCGACGTCTGGCCGGTTACCGTTAGCGGTGAACACGCCACGAAAGACGTTATCGACGTAGACGTGCACGAGAATAGGAGCGACCGTATTGGCATCGAACGACCAACCGCCAACCGTCACGCTGCCAACTCCAGCCCTGACCAGGTCGAGCGAACCCACGGGCACTGCGATACCGGTTGACACCGCGCCAGGCACGGTCGCCCCGAGGCAACCTAATGACGTATTCGCCAAGCCGGGTATATCGAACGCGCTGTTGTCGCCGAGTAAACACACCGTGTGATAGCCAGGTTTAGCCGGCACCGTCAGGGTAAAGCCGGTCGCGCCGGCGTAGGCCGGGTACTTGGCCGTGACATCAGCACGTGGCAATGTCGCGACGCCCGTCCCGACGACCGTTCCGTCAACAGTCACTTGCATGGACGCCGGATCAGCGTCCGCCGGGTTAGCAGCCCAACCCGCGACCGCGACCTGGCCGGCGCCCGCCGCCAACGAACCCTTTGCCGATTCGAGCGAACCGAAAACGCCACCGACACTCACCGTCGTGGCCCAAGCTCGGGCCAGCGCACCATTTTGGGTACTAGTCAGGGTCAGCTGGTAAACACCAGCCGGTACCGGATCGCCGCCGTCGTCAGTCATGTCCCAGGTTGTACTGATAGTCGAACCAGTACCGGACATCGTGCGCACGATGTCACCGGACCCATCTTGGACGGCGAGCTGCCAGGAACCGGCCGCGATCATCCCGCTGGTCACCTGTACTGAACCGCCCGACGACAGTGACCTGGGCACCGTCACAACGGCGGCAGGGGCGACGAGACCAGCGCCCATATCGGTGAGCACCTGCTGGCGCAACGACGGCAAGAGCGCGTAGGCGCCACTGCCGGGGCAGTCGGTTTGGTCGGCGTCGCGATGGCCGGAGATCACGTTGAATGACACGTTCGTGCCGGCGGCATAACGAGATCCATCGAATGGCGCCGCAGTCAACGTTGCTTTGCCGACCGGATTGTCATACGCCAGGCCCAATTTCCAGGCCATCAATGCCGCAGTCGCGGTCATCATCACCGCTGGCGGCGTCGCGGTAGTAAAGGTGCCGATCAGCGAGACACCGAAGCTGTCGGTATTGAAACCACCGGTGTGGGCGCCGAGCACCGCTTTGTCGACGCCGCCGGAACGGCCCTCCCAAATACGGCCGTACGCATCGACGAGGAAGTTATAGCCAACGTCGCACCAGCCTTCACTTTCTACGTGATAGGCGTAAATCGAGCGAATGATCGCCGGCACATCACCAGGCGCGTAGCCGTTTCCGGTCACGGTGTGATGCAGGAATGCCACTTGCGGCGTTCCTGTGTATTCCGGCCCGCTCGGGCAAGCTCGTTGCCGGATCGACTCGTCGGCTCCCCATTGGGCTCGGGTCAAGATCGTCGGCTCGGCGGCGTCCGCTGAGGCGCTGCTCACCGGCGGGCTCTTGGTAACGCTCACATCAGCTGCCGACATACCGGGATTGATCAGGTCAAGGCTCAGATCGCGAGGCGCGTCACCGGTATAAGACGTGACTTCAAGCTGGACGCCGTCAGCGTGGTCGACCCACAGTGGATCGACTCCATCGCGGCGGCCTGAACCGCCTTGGGCCGGGGTGTTGTTATCGGTACCGAGATCGCTGTTGGCGATCGGTTGCCAGCCACTCCATCGACCATCGGTGCGCACCCGAATCTGCCCGGACAACGCCGTCAGACCAGGGTCGTGGGCCCAACTCAGGCCGACCATCCGGAAGGGTGAGGTGGTTTCTTCGCTCGTTTGGAGCAAAATCTGGTCGGCGGCGCGCAAGGCACCCGGCGCCGTCCCCGAGGGTGTGGCCGGCAGTGTCGTGGCTGGCAGTGCGTCAGACAATGCCGCAGTAGACACGATCAGGTGCTGGGTGCTCGGCGCGACTGGGTGCGGCGTCGCTGCGGGCTCCGCCATGACCGGCATCGCCACCATCACCGCGGACGCGATGACACTGAGCACCACAGCGGGAATGAGACGACGCACCAGTGGGCTCCTGTGACTCGTGGGCCGCGCAACGAACGCGCCCACCTAAGCACGTTTCGTCCAAGATCGTTGGCTTTGGTCAGCGATTAGGACGATTCCCAGCACTGCTTAGGGCCGCGTTATCGACTCGACGGGCCAGTCAAGCGGCTAGCTAGGTCTGGCTTGGTAACTAACCAGTCCCGGCTGGTAAATACCTGCTAGGGCAGCGAGTTTCTTATCGTCAGGGCATTGACACAGCTAGCTCGCCGGGACAAGCTGCCGTCTAGCCCACTTCAGTTAGGAACACTTACTAACGATTCGCGCGCATCAGATGTGAGTTCCCGGGAGTTCGGCCCGTTTCTCACGACACGTGTTCCTCATGTCCTTGGTGGGGCCCGACTTCGTCGGGCCCCACCAAGGACGTATAACCCAAGAAATTCGCCGCGCCGAGCCTTCGCGGTGCTGTCGCTCTCTGGCCTCAGCTGAGTTCCGCAGCTCCGAAATGATGCTCGTTAAACCTGCGCGAAGCCGGCGCTGCCTGAGGCATCAGCCGACAAATACCGGCTACCCAGCCGCCACATGATGGCGACCGAGCCCAGCACGGCCAGAGTGCAGACGAGACCAAACAGCCCGAGCACACCCAACCGCAGCGGGCTCCAAGCCGAGAATGTGCCGAGATGGCCAAACAAGCCAGCGCCGGCATAGAAGTGGAACACTCCCGCGAATACGCCGATGGCGGCGGTAGCTGCGGCGAACATCGGGAAGGCCGCGTACCACCGTTGGGACGCGCCTGGTTTCGGCCGAGCCGCTACCGCGATAGTCGAGGCAAGAGCGGCGACACCAACAAACAGATAGCGCCCTTGGGTCCCCTGCAACGCGCGCTCGTGCACCCAAGCGTGGTGAGAAGTGTCCAGAATCGCGATGAGCGGCATCAGCCAACTCAACTGCGCCACCAGCGTCAATATTGTCAATCGTCGGGCGCGCGCCAACGCCACGAGCACGGCAACAAGCAGCAAGAGCGTCAACACGATAGTCAGTAGGGCCGGCGGTGGCGCCTCAAGCCAGCCAATATCGAAGAAGAATGACTTGGTCATAGCCGGGAAGAAACCGTGCAGCCAGCCGCTGAAACTCACGTGTCCCTTGGGGATTCTGTTCGTATAGGACGCGGAATAGCCGTTGGGCTGCAACTGCCCGAACCTGACGATATTCGCCAACCACCACAGCAGCCCCGGCACAGTTAAGACTGCGGTTACCTTGGCGTCAGGCAGCATCGAGCGGACGCCGTCTCGCCGCGCGCGGACAAGATACGCGACCACTGGTAACGCGAGCATCGGCAACCCGATGCCTTTGGTGAGCAATAGCGCGGTCATTGCGAGCCCGAGTCCGGCCGCAAAGCGCCGCGCCCGGCGCGAATCGGTCGATCCTCGGGCCACTTCGAGAGCCAGCCAGGTAACCGCGGCACCGAACGTTATGGTCAGTGTGTCGTTATTGACCGCGCCGCCAATATGGGTCAGCTGCGGAAGACCGGCCGGCAAAAACGCGGCGGCGGCCGCGCCAAGCGATGATGCGCCGAGCGTGCGGGCGATCCGAAAAGTGAGGAACGGCAACGGAAGTAGCAGTAGTGCCGAGCACAAGCGCAAGATCAGTATCGCCGATTTTGGAGTGTCGTCGATAACATCGAATATTCGCGCCGGCACTGCCATCAGCAGGTAATAGCCGGGCGGATGCTGAGTCATCTGATCGTAGTCGTAAACGCTGTCGTCTGACGTGGTGAGGGCCAGCTGCCGAAAAGTCTGACGTGATCGTTGGGTTGCCGACGGCTTGACTAGCGGTGACGTACTAATAATGCTGTTCAGCCCGATGCCGCCAAATCCCACCACGGGGTAAGACCCTTTGACTGCGGGATAAATGCGCCCATCACCAGGTGCGGGGTAGCTATGGGAATACGCGAGCCGAAGTACCGTCGAAACATGCTGGGGTTCATCAGGTGCCCGGTAGTCGGGCGAAACACAAGCCCAGGCGGCCAAAACGCCGTACAGCAGCACAGTCGCCGCCACCACCAACAGCCGGATGGATGGCGTCGGTGGTTGCCGGGTGGCTGCTGGTTGCCGAATAGCCGAGGCAGGCACCGACGACTGACGCCCGGGTGCCTCCGACGCCGTCAAGCGGCGGCCGGATCGGCTAATTCGACCTACGCTCAATGGACGTTTCCTCGCAGTTGCGCGCCTACTGTTTCGAATGCGGTATGCAACGCGTCGCGCCAATGCGGCAATGGATCGAGGCCCGCCTTAATCCATCGGTCATTGCCGAGCACCGAATAGGCCGGCCTCGGCGCGGGTCGCGGAAAAGCATCGGTGGTCGTCGGCAACACCCGAGCCGGATCGGCGCCGACTTCTTCGAAGATCGCCCGGGCGAAATCAAACCAACTGGCCTGGCCGCCATTCGTGCAGTGATAAATGCCCGGGTCGGCGCCAGAGCTTGCCAACGCGATAAGGCCGCGGGCGAGATCGAACGACCACGTCGGCGAACCGAGCTGATCGTCGACCACCGAGATGGTCTCCTTCTCCCGTTCCAGCCGGGCCATCGTCGTCACGAAGTTTCTACCGCCAGCGCCATAAACCCAAGCAGTTCGGACGACGTAAGAATCCGGCGCGGCTTCGAGTACCGCACGCTCGCCGGCCAGCTTGGTGCGGCCATAGGCCAACTTCGGACCAACCGCCGCATCTTCGGCGTAGGGCTCGGTCGCGTCACCGGCGAAGACATAATCGGTCGAGACATGCACCAGCCGGATGCCGGCATCATGGGCGGCCCGCGCGAGTATGCGGGGCCCGACCACATTGCCCTCGACCGCGCCGGCCTCGTCGGATTCAGCGGCATCAACCGCTGTATAGGCGGCCGCATTCAGCACGACGTCGGGCCGGTGGGCAGCAATCGCCGATCGCACCGCAGTCTCATCTGTAACGTCGAGGTCGGCGCGGGTCAAACCGACGACCTGCTGCCCACGTAGCGCAAGCAGCAAATCACTGCCAAGTTGCCCGCCGGCACCGACTACCAGCCATGCCGTCACGTCGCGAGCTTCGCTTTCTCCTTGAGCGGACGCCACCAGGCTTCGTTATCGCGAAACCACTGCACTGTCTGGGCAAGACCGTCGCCGAACGTGGTTCGAGGCTGGTAACCCATTGCTCGCAGCTTCGCGTCGTCCAATGAATAACGGCGGTCGTGGTTCTTTCTATCTTCGACGTAGTCGACGCTGCTCCAGTCGGCTCCGCAGGCGTCGAGCAACTGCTGGGTGAGTTCTTTGTTGGTGAGTTCGAGGCCGCCGCCGATGTTGTAATACTGCGCTGGCTCGCCTTTTTCGACCACCAGCTGGATGCCGCGACAATGGTCGTCGACATGCAGCCAGTCGCGGATATTCTCCCCGTCGCCGTACAGCGGCACTTTCAGGCCGTCGATCAGGTTCGTGACGAACAGCGGGATGACTTTCTCGGGAAACTGAAAAGGCCCGTAATTATTGGTGCAGCGAGTCACACTCAAGTTGAGCCCATAGGTGCCGGCATATGCTCGAGCGAGCAGATCGCCACCAGCTTTTGCTGCCGCGTAAGGAGAATTCGGTTCGAGAATGTGCTCTTCGGTCCACGACCCCTCAGGGATCGTGCCGTAAACTTCATCAGTCGAGACGTGCACAACCCGCGAGATATCGGCCCGCACACACGCCTCGAAAAGCGTTTGCGCGCCGAGCACGTTGGTCACCACGAAATCAGCCGCGCCGGTGATCGAGCGGTCAACGTGAGTCTCAGCGGCGAAGTTGACGACGACGTCATGACCAGGCAGCGCGGCTGCCAGGGCGGCACTATCGCAGATGTCACCCTGAACGAACGAGTAGCGCGAATCACTTGCTACCGGCGCGAGATTATCAAGGTTGCCCGCGTAAGTCAGTTTGTCGAACACCGTGACCGAAAGATCATCGGCGGCCGCGAAGTCTGGGTACCCGCCCGCGAGCAGGGTGCGCACATAATGCGAGCCGATAAAGCCCGCCGCGCCGGTCACAAACACACGCATGATCGCACTCTCTCGTCCGTCGGGCTCGAACTCTTCGGGTCATGCTTCGGGTCAACGTCATTCATCGGATCGAAACTTCGGAGTCAACGTCAGGGATCATTCTGCCCGACGCCGCATGTCAGTTCGCGCTGACCAGTGTGCCCAGCCACATCTGAAACGGCAGGTAGCTCGTATTGTCCGGCCTAGTCACTAGCGTGTGGCCGACCTCGTCGGTAATCAGGACGCCAACCGGACTGATTCCCCAATCGACTCTGCCCGGCACCGAGGCACGGTCAGAATCTGAGTCGACCAGCACGAGCACCTGACCACCAGCCGCCCGTACCTTCGTCTGGATCGTCGCCAGCGTTCCCGCATCGTTGGGGTTAGCAAGGAATCCGGTCGGCACACCGCACATAATCCGCAACGTGCCCGGCCACTCGTCCTCCCCGCGCCCGCCGAACATCAACACCACATCGTGTGGCCGAACCTGCGCGCACACCTTGCTCACCAACCCGACCTCGCCGTTCTCGGTCTGCGCAGTGATGACGTGCCGGCTACCGAACCAGATCGGCACCATCACGACGGCGGTCAGCCCCACCACCAATATCGTCTGCGCCAGTGCCAGGCTCGACGCTTTCCACGACTGCGGTCGCGATAGGTGGACGTCGACCCAGCGGGCCGCGAGCGCGATTCCGGCGACGGCAAGCAGTATCACGCCAGGCAGCACGACCGGCACGAATCGGCGGTCGGCCCAGGGGTGATCGGGGGTAATGCTCGGGCGACTCAGCACCGCGATCGCGGTACCGAGAACCACGAAAAGAATCAGCATCCATTCACGGCGGCATCCGATAACCATCTGGTAGGCCAACCAGGCCACCGCTATCAGCGCGATCGCCAATGTCGCCCAACCGACGTACCAGGAAAGCCAGCGCGTGGCGTCCTCGTAATACGAGCGGGTCGGATCGAACGCCATTTTAAGGCTTTTCTGAACCTGCCCGACGTAGTTGGCGCCGCCTGAGGACGGGCTCGATCGCATCGTCATCAAATGCGGACGGAGAACGAAAAACAGCCCGCCGACGACGATAAGAATCACCGTCAGCTCCGGCAACTTTCGCCACCGCCCGAACCAATTGAGCTTGCCTGCTCGCGCAAGTCTCACGAGTACGGCACACACAACCGCACCGAACGCAATCGCCGCTATCGCAATATAAAGATTACCGCCGACGTGCTTCACATAGGGAAACGTGAACACCAGACTGTCGAAAACACCGGCAGCTAGCCCAAGCCCGAGCCCGAGCGCAAATGGCCGCCAAGCGCGAACCTTGTGGTAAATCAGGAACGCGAGAAAAGGCACGAGCGGCGCGAGATCGGCCACGGCGTCAATACGGACCAGGGTGACCAAGCCGAGCACGATACCGCCGACCAGCAACGCCCGGCGAGCCGCGAGATCGCCTCGGATATCAGATTTCGGAGCGGCGCCAGCTGTCTCCGCACTGGGCAATGCCTGATCGCGGCCGAACCGAACGTTAAGCATCGCCATCGAGTCGAGCACCAATACCAGGCCGCCGAGCATGATCAACTGTCCGGCGGGCTCGCTGTACGCGGCACGCATCACCAGGAGTTCAGGCTGCACCAAGGCGAGACCGAGCACCGCAAGGGGCGCCCAGCGTGGCCCGACCAGGCGCGCCACCAAACCGCCGAAAGTCAGCAGCGCGAAGGCACCAATAAATGCGTTCGCATGCAAAACGCCGGAGATCCCGTTCAGCCAGCCGCCGATCGACAGCAACGCCGGCACGCCGGTCATGAATTGCGGAATAATGTGCGAGCCCTGCTGATAAAAACCCTGCGAGGCAACCGAAAGCCCCGGTGTCTGACCGCCGAAGGCGGCGAAATGCGCCGACATATCGATCGTGCCGTGATGAGAAAGCCACAGCGCACTCATCGCGTACGAGCCAGGGTCTCGGCGCACCACCACATCACCGGCACTGGTGCGATATGCCAGCGCGCTGAATCCGCCGATTACCGCGAGCACGGCGGCCAGGCTCCACGCCGGCACTTCCGCCATCGTGCGGGCTCGCGCGGCAGCTACTCGAACAGCCGGTCGGGCCAGCACAGTGGCGACGATCGCACCAAGAATCACGCCCGGCAATGGCCGGTAGATGTGCAGCAGCAACAGCGGCAGCGCGGCCAACAGCCAGCTGGCCACCACGACGCCAGGCAATACCGATGCCTGCGTGAAGATTTTGGTCGCCAGCGTCGACGCCGCGATATCTGAACGCGCCGCGCCTTCTCCGTCGGTGGTCACGCCGTTCCTCCTGCTGTGTGGTGATAGACGACCAAACCGTCTCGGGAGAACACCGGACGATATCCGTGCTGAGTCAGCCACGTCACCCGGTCAGTCTGTTGAGCAGGCTGGGTAAACGGGAATTCCACCCGTCCTTGGTCGAAAACCACCCAGGGCGCATTGTGTGGGGTGGTATCGAGCAACATGACCTTGGTGCGGTCGACCAGATGTGGCGCCAACAGATTGCTCACCTCGACCGTGACCCCGTTCGGCACGACGGCGACCGCGGCCGCTTCGGCTTTTTCGTACGAGCTGGTCTGCCATTCGGTCGACTTGGTGAGCTGATCGAACGGCATCTTCGCGCAGATCCAGATCGCGACGACGAGCGCGCCAAGACCGAATCCGACGCCCACCAGATCAGCCAACCGAGGCGAATGCGATGCCGGTCGCCGTCCAGTTTGGCGGGTCTTTCCCGGCCCCACGACAAACGCGCGAACCCGACCGACCGTATCGACAGCGGCAAGAAACAGGATCGGCATAAAGGCGGCCGAATATTGGTGCGTGAGGGTCCAGTGATTGGGATTGTTGGAGAATAGCCGCTCCCCCAACAAAGGCAATGACAACAAGACGAACGACGATCCGAGCGAAAGAAACCCGAGCGGCGCGTAAAGCCAGGAGAACAAGCTCACCTTGACATGCGGCGTGACGGCCAGTTTCATCGTCGCCCACGGGTGCCGGACGACGTGCCAGGCCGCGGCAGCTGGATTCGGCCCGAGCTGGGTGTAATACGACCAGTAGTAGCCGGCTTTCCCACCAAACGCCGGGATCACCGCGTCGTCGATGACGACGGTCGCGATGAAACCGCCGAGAATCAACGCGCCGGCCAGTTTCCATTGCCTGGTACGAAGACCAACCACAATGCCGTACATGGCGACGACGAGCCCGAAGTCTTCCTTCACCAGCAGTAGTGCCACCGCCGCGATAACAGAGGCGCGCAGCTTTCCGGCGTCCAACCGTTCGAGCGAAAATGCCAACAGCGGGACGGCGAACGCGACCTCGTGGAAGTCGGCTGCCATCGCGGCCTGCAAACCCCACGCCAGCGCGTAAGCCATCGCCACCAAGTAGGCGGCGCCACGACCGAGCTTGCGCGCGGTGAAGAGCCAGATCGACGGAACGGACGCCGCGAAGAGCGCGCCTTGGGCAATCAGCAGCGTGCTCGCGTGCGGCCAGATCCGATAAAAAGGCGCGAGCAGCGCGAGAATCGGCGAAAAATGGTCACCAAGTTCAGAGAAATGCATGCCGAAACCGTTGTGCACGCCCTTCATCAACGAGATGGGCGCACCCAGATGGGCATAACCACGCACCGCCTGATCGAAGATGCCGAGGTCGTATCCAGCGGTCAGAAAATGCCGCTGTTGCTGGATTTCGAAGACGCTGTAAACCGCCGTGATGATCGCGGCCAAGCCCGCGACGGCCACGATGTCACGTCGGTCCGGGCGATATACGGCCGGACCCTGCTGCTGAGTTCTCAGGCCAGCGATACCTTGCTGTGATCACCGAGCATCAACCGATGCGCGCGTGGCATCGCGGTCGAGGGAGCGACCTCAACTTCCTTGCCGATCAGCGAATCCTCGATCCGGCTGACGCCGGTAATCGTGGTCGATTCAAGGATGATCGAGTGTTCGAGCTCGGTCGAGTCGATCACGCAGTCATGGTAAATCGAGGTGAAGGGGCCGACGTAGCTGTCGATGATCCTGGTGCCGCGCCCGATAATCGCCGGCCCGCGCACCGTCGACCGCTCGATCGATGCGCCTTCTTCGATGACGACCCTGCCGATAATGCGACTGACGTCGTCGACCTTGCCCTGACACGACGGCTCGACCGATTCGAGCACCTTGCGATTGCATTCGAGCATGTCTTCGAGCCGACCGGTGTCTTTCCAGTACCCGGTCACCAAATGCGGGCGGACATCTTTGCCGTGATCGACCAGCCACTGAATAGCGTCGGTAATCTCCAACTCGCCGCGAGGGCTCGGCGAAATCGAACTGACAGCCTGATGAATGACCGAGGCGAACATGTAAACACCGACCAGCGCGAGATCGCTCTTCGGTTCTTTCGGCTTTTCGACCAGTCGGACGATCATGCCGGCGTCATCGAGTTCGGCGATACCGAACTGGCTGGGATTGTCGACTCGTGTAAGCAGGATCTGCGCGTCGGGGCGACCGCGCTTGAACTCCTCGACCAGTTCGGTAATGCCGCCGATAATAAAGTTGTCGCCGAGATACATGACGAAATCGTCGTCGCCGAGAAAATCGCGTGCGATCAGCACGCAATGCGCCAGACCGAGCGGGGCATGCTGCGGAATGTAGGTGGCCTTGATCCCGAGCGCGCTGCCGTCGCCGACAGCAGCCTCGATCTCGGCGTGGGTGTCACCGACGATGATGCCGACCTCGGTGATGCCAGCGTCGCGGATCGCCTCAAGCCCGTAGAACAACACCGGCTTGTTGGCCACCGGCACCAACTGCTTCGCGGACGTGTGCGTGATGGGACGCAATCGGGTGCCTGCGCCGCCGGACAAAACGAGAGCCTTCATGGCGCCAGAGGCTACCGGAGCGAGGCTGAGGCTCAGCTGAGAGCGCCCCGCCCGTGTCGCGCTGGTGTCGCGGCCAGTGCCGCGTCGGTGTCGACCGAACGGCGCGAGCGCGGTTAGCCTCGATGCAGAAGCGCCCCCGATCGAGGCGGCGTCGTCCACCATGTGCAGGAGATTTCACCGTGACGAGTCAGCCGAGTTCGCTTCCGCCTGAACTCGATCCACGTGGACGCCACCAAAACGCCCGTACCAGCAAAAGCGGCAATAAAAACGGCGCCCCAGGCCCGAATAACCCTTCGGACCAGAACCGTGCCCCGGGTGGCAAAGATGGCGGCGGCAAGTCTGGTTGGCCACGAGCGCTCGGGCTCATCTCGATCGTGTTGGCGGGCTGCATCTTGGTGGTCAGCGGCACCGCCTACACCTGGTACAGCGACGTCATTGGCAATCTGAAGCGAGAGAAGGGCATCACCTCAGCCGGCGGGACAGCTGCCTCCGATGGCGCCCAGAACGTCTTGCTGGTGGGCTCCGACAGCCGCGCGGGCAGCGACAACTTCGCCCAAGCGCCGACGGACCAGACCCAAGTTGTGGGCGCACGGTCGGACACCGTGATTTTGGCTCACCTCGCGCCCGGTCACGAGGAGGCCACCTTGGTCTCGTTGCCGCGCGATTCCTGGGTCACGATTCCGGCCTACACCGACACCAAGGGCGTTGCCCATCCCGCCCATCTTGACAAGCTCAACGCCGCGTTCTCCCTCGGCGGGGCGGCGCTACTCGTCAAGACTGTGCAGAATCTGACCGGAATCCACGTCGACCACTACGCGGAAATCGATTTTGTCGGCTTCCAGAAGATGGTGGCGGCACTCGGCGGCGTCCAGGTTTGCCTGACCGAACCTGCCCACGACGTCCAGACCGGGCTGAATCTGAGTGCCGGCGAACACAAGCTCAACGGCGTTCAAGCGCTGGCTTTCGTCCGGCAACGCTACGGGCTCCCGCTCGGCGATATTGACCGGATCAAGCGGCAGCAGCAGTTCCTCGGCGCAATGATGCGCAAGGTCGAGAGCGCCGGCACGCTCACCAATCCGCTCAAGCTCAATGCGTTCCTGAAGGCGCTCACCAGCTCGATCACGGTTGACTCGGGCATGGGCTTGTCCGACCTGAAAAAGCTCGCGTTCAAACTTAAGGACATGTCTACCGGCAGCGTCGTGTTGACGACGATGCCGCTGTCGGGTTTCGCCACCGAAGAAGGCCAGGACGTCGATATCGTCGACACCACCAAGGCCGCGACCCTATTCGGCGCGCTGAAGGCCGACAGCGCCGCGTCAAGCCATTCGAGCCCAGCACCCGCGTTGACGGTGCCTGCCAGCCAAGTGCGCGTCTCGGTCTTCAACGGCGCGGGCACTCCAGGACTGGCCAGTAAGGCCGCCGGCGAATTGGCCAAACTCGGCTACCAGCTAGTCGGCACGCCGGCCAACCATGGCACTGGCGCGACCGTCACGCTGATCGAGTACGGACCCAGCCAAGCCGAGGCCGCCAGAACACTGGCCGCGTCGATTTCTGGCGCGACCCTGCAGCCAGAAGCGTCACTCGGCTCGGACATCGACCTCGTGCTCGGCTCGTCTTTCACCAGCGCGGTCGCACCCGGCACCGCGCCCAGTGCCACTTCGGGCACCAGCTCGCCGGCCAGCGGATCTACCGGCGGAGTCGCGACTGGTACGACGACAGCAGCCTCGGCAAGCTGCACCAACTAAGCAGAGAGTGCCCGGGCACTCTCTGCCAGGGTGACTCGTTAGCTGGGCGACTCGTTACCATCGGGTGGCCATCGCGATCGAGGATGTTTCACAGTTGACGATGTCCACCGCGATTTGACGATCAGGTGACAACGCGGATCTGATAGCCGGGCAACCTGTCCAGTAGGTCAAGCGTCCGTAGCTCCGTAACAGGATCCCGACATATCGCCGCGCGGATACCGCGATCCACCCAGATCGCCACCGCATTCGACCCAGCAGGAGTTCCGGTACATGCCTTTGCCGAGCAGACGACGCCGACTCCTGGACCCGGCGGGTGTGCAGGAGACCTACGACCACGAACGACGCCGATCACGGATCATCGGCCGAGTACTCGTCGGGTTCTTCGCCTTCGTGGTCTTCGGCGCGGCGACTGCCGTGGCGGCCTACCAGAACGTCGCTCACAAGGTCACCACCCAGTCGTTCGTCGACAAGCTGAATTCGGCAACTCGGCCGAAAAAGCCCACCGCGAAGAATTCCAGCACCGGCGGCACCACCAAGACCGCTCCACAAAATATTCTGGTTCTCGGCGTCGACAGCCGGCTCGGCCAAAATAGTCAATACCAGGTGACCAGCGGCGCACCGCTACAAACCGAAGACCTTTCTGACACCGCGATTCTGGTGCATCTATCGGGTGACGGCCAACATGCCACGCTGATCAGCATTCCGCGTGACTCGGTGGTGGCTATTCCGGCCTGCAAGAAGATCGATGCCAACGGCAATGTCGTGACGGACTCAGCCGGGCAACCCGAATACACCGAGGCCACCACCGCGTTGTTCAACTCCGCGATTGAGCTCGGCGGCCCCGCGTGTTCGATCGCGACCGTCGAACAACTCACGAATGTGTATATCGACCACTACCTCGAAATCGACTTTACTGGCGTCGTCTCGATGTCGAATGCACTCGGCGGCGTCCCATTAACGATGTGTGACCCCATCAGCGATGCGCACACCGGGCTTAATCTACCTGCTGGCCCAGTTAATCTCGAAGGGCAGCAGGCGTTGGAATTCGTGCGGGCGAGGTACGGCCTGACCGGCGGCGACGACCTGCACCGGATCCAGCGCCAGCAGCAGTTCATGGCATCGATGGCCAGAAAAGCCTTAAATAGCGAGAACTTCTTCGACGCGATCAAGCTCTATTCATTCTTGAACGCGGTAGCCAGTTCATTGACCACCGACATGAAACCCAGCATTCTGATTTCACTGGCCCGCACTTACCAGCACATCAATACCTCGAATATCGTCTTCGTGACGGTACCGACATATCCCGCACCCAAGGGCGATAAGTGGTTCGAACACGTGTACTGGAGCCCGGACGAAAGCAGCGCGCTCTTTTCCGCGATTCGCAATGACCAATCGCTCACCACCACAACGTCGGGCGGCTCGAAAGTCGCGAGCATTACCGTGCCACCGTCGCAAATCTCGGTACAGGTCTTGAATGGCACCGGCCAAACCGGACTCGCCGGTTCTGTCGCCGACCAGTTACGCACCGCCGGTTTCAACGTCGTGAACGTCGGCGACGCCCCCGATATGACGACGGCAAAAACGACGATCTCCTACGCGGACAGCCGCGCGGATTCCGAGCGCACGTTGGCCTCAGCCTTAGCCGGCACGCCGAACGCGCAACTCGACAGCTCGGCCACCAAGACACTGACGCTGACGATCGGCCAAGACTGGCAAGGGGTGCGCGCCCTGTCGTCCATCAGTTCGTCAGCGCCGGCGAGTTCAGCCCCGGCGAGTTCAGCTCCGGCAGGCTCGAACGCCGCGTCACCAGCGGCCAGTGGTTCGTCGACGGCGGGGATCCCCACCACGTCGGCCACTACTGACTCCTGCGTCCAAGGCTGACGGCGCTGAGGCCGACGGCTGTGAGGCTGAGGTCAGCCGCGTTCCCGTGAACGCAGGATCGCCTCACGAAGAGCGAGCCGATTGCCTCGCCGGATCTCGGCCTCGCGAAAACGTCGCCGATCGTCGTCGGTTTCCAGCCGCACCATCGGTATCTCGCGCGGATGCTCCGAGTCGTCGATACCGACGAACACCAGATAGGCCGACGCGACGTGGCGTGGCGTCTCCCCCGCGCGATCCCATGGCTGCGCCATCACCCGCACGCCAATCTCGCACGAGGTGCGGCCGGTCCAGTTCACCTGCGCCTGACAGGTCACCACGTCACCGATATGAACCGGCACGACGAACTGCAACTGGTCGACGACGGCGGTAACCGCGCGGCCGCCGGTGTGTCGAGCCGCGACCACCCCGGCCGCTTCGTCGACCATCCGCATGATGGCGCCACCGTGGACGTTGCCGTAGAGGTTCGCGTCAGCGGCGTCCACCATCCGGCTGAACAGGATTCGAGAGGCAGATACCGGCATAGCGCCAGGTGAGTCGGTCACGGCACCGATCATCCCATCTCATGCCATCTCCTGCCTGCTCCCCTGGCCCAGCGTGGGCTCCGCCACAGCACTCAACCGGCCGTCGCTGGTGGTCCGTCGTGGCTTGTCGTGCATCAAGGCCGGACGCCGATACGATTGGCCGTCACCGGTTTCACCTCACCAGGCAGATCTGGCGGGTGAGTCGACTCCTCGCATCGATCAGATCGAGGGTGCCGAGGGTGACGCACGGGTCCAGCAGTCGATGGAAAGGAAGCCTTCGTGGCATTGCGGTTGAGTGTGATCGGTACGGGCTATCTCGGTGCGACCCATGCCGCGTGCATGGCCGAACTCGGTTTCGAGGTCATCGGTTACGACATCGACGAAACCAAGATCGCCGCGCTGCGTGCTGGCCGGGTGCCGTTCTACGAGCCCGACCTGCCCGAACTCATCACCAAGCATGTGAACTCAGGTCGGCTGCGATTCACCACTGATTTGGCCGACGTAGCTGAAGGTGCCGACGTCCATTTCGTCTGTGTAGGGACGCCGCAAAAGCCCGGCTCATACGCGGCCGATCTCACCTATGTCTGGGCTGCGGTGGAGACCCTGGCTCCGCTGCTGACCGGGCCTGCTCTGATCGTCGGCAAATCGACCGTACCCATCGGCACCGCTGGCGCTCTTGCCACCCGGTTGAGCGAACTCGCGCCGGAGGCCGAATTAGCCTGGAACCCTGAGTTCCTGCGCGAAGGCTACGCGGTTGACGACACGCTGCGCCCCGAGCGATTGGTCATCGGCGTCCGCTCCGGAAATGCCGAGAAGATTCTTCGCGAGGTCTACGCGCCCGTCACCGATCTCGGAATTCCCTTACTGGTCGTCGATTTCGCCACCGCCGAGCTTGTCAAAGTTGCCGCGAACTCCTTCCTGGCAACCAAAATCAGCTTCATCAACGCGATGGCTGAAATCTGCGAAACCACCGGTGCCGACGTCACCCTGCTTGCCCAAGCGCTCGCGCTCGATACCCGTATCGGCGGCCGTTTTCTCAACGCCGGCCTAGGTTTCGGTGGCGGCTGCCTACCCAAGGACATCCGCGCTTTCATTGCTCGCGCTGAAGAACTCGGCGTCGACCAAGCCGTTGCTTTCCTTCGCGACGTCGACGCGATCAATACCAGGCGCCGTCAGCGGATGGTCGATCTGGCTCGCGAACTCTGCGACGGCGATTTCACCGACCATCATGTCGCCGTCTTCGGTGCCGCCTTCAAGCCCAACAGCGACGACGTCCGCGATTCTCCCGCACTCGACGTGGCCCAGATGATTCACGCGGCCGGGGCCCACGTCACCGTGTACGACCCTGAAGCCAACGCCAACGCGAAGGCTCGCTTCCCCGATCTCACCTACGCGTCAAGCGCGGTAGAGGCGGCCACCGGCGCCCACGTCGTACTACACCTCACCGAATGGCGTGAGTTCCGCGACCTAGACCCAGCCATTCTCAACGACGTGGTCACCAACCGGCGCATTGTCGACGGCCGCAACGCTCTTGACCCGGCCAGCTGGCGCGCGGCCGGCTGGACCTACCGCGCTCTCGGCCGGCCGTAAGTCAGCTGCTGATTTGTAGAATATGTGGGTCGCCCGCGAATCGGTTGGACGAACATGTGTGCCGCTAGCATAGGAGAGTTAGCCGTAAATAACAGTGACTTCCATATGAACCTCGGCCTCATCACGCGGCTGACAGCCAGTGCCAGCGTGCGAGCATGACGCCGCAGGAGCTGGAGAACCTCGCTCATCTGCGCCGTGCCCGGGATCTGATCGATCGTGAGTACGCAAAGCCGCTCGACGTCCCGACGATGGCCCGCAAGGCGCTGATGTCTCCCGCGCACTTCTCCCGCCGATTCCGCGCGACTTACGGCGAGACGCCGTACAGCTACCTGATGACTCGCAGGATCGAGCGCGCGATGGCATTGCTGCGGGAGGGTGCGAGCGTTACGGACGCGTGCATGGCGGTCGGCTGCACATCCCTCGGCTCGTTCAGCTCTCGGTTCACCGAGATCGTCGGGGAGACCCCGTCGGCATACCGAAGCCACGAGCACGACGCGGTAAAAGCCATGCCCGCCTGTGTCGCGAAGAGGCACACACGCCCGGTCCGGAACCTGTCGAGCAAGAACCGGTCGGGCGGGGCCACAGATGCGGCTAAGGACGCCGCCGCATAAAGTCTCGGCCAGCACGAACACGTCGGCGGCGATAAATAGCTCGCCGCCGACGTGTTCGGGATTATTAGCTGGCAGCGGGTGGCGACGCTAGCAGTGTCGCCAACACTGCGGTCGTTGCCTGAGTCATCGCCGTAGTAGCCGCAACCCCAGACGGCCCGTAGGTCACTTGAGTGGTTTGCAGATTCTTTGTGCTACTTGTCACCTTGGTCGCCGGCGCCTGCAACAGGTTGGTCTGCTGCGTGCTCTGCCACCCGAGGATCTCGTTACCGCCGTTGAGACTGGCGCTGTACTGCTCAAGGGTCAATCCGAGGGTCGCCGAGTCGCTGAAGTCATTAAGAGCCGCCGTGGTCGGGTTGGTCACCGTCACCCCGCTCGGTGATGTGATTGACATCGGTCCAGCTAAAACGCCGGCCGAATCGGCGAGAGTGCCGCCATCGGTACCGAATGACAACGTGCTGCCGCCGGCAATCCCCTGCAACGAAAGGATTTTCTCTTGCTGAGCATCAGGTGCGGGGCCAGGCTGCGGATCGGTCGTCAGGTAGGGCAGTCCGGCCACGTAGCTGAATGTCGTCGTGCTCGCGACATTGGTTGTATTGAACAACGTGATAACCCGGACGGCGGTGCCATCCAAGATGTAGGCGGTTTCGGTCGAAACCTTAGCCCCGGCCGCTCCTTGGAATACTTCTTTCACGATCTTTACCGTCGTCCCGTCGACCGTACTGTTCTTTTTGGTGATCGAGCTGCCCGACAACTGGGTTAGGAAGGTGGGAGCTGTGCTGCTGCCGTAGGCCAAGCCAATCGATTGGGTGCCCTTGGCTGCGGCGTCAAGCACGTCGTCTCCACCGGCAGTTACCAGATAGGGGCTGCCGGTGCTGCTCAAAACAACTGAGGTCGCGGCCGACCGCATCTTATAGGCGTTATTGACCGGCGCCGACGTGGTGTTCCACGCGCACGGACTGCCCATTTCCCATACTGCGGCGAACGCGAAGTGACCGTCGGTTACGTGGTTCGTCACACTGGTATAGGGAATGCTGGCGTTGCCGAGGTACCGACCCAGGTCATCGCCGAGTGCATTGCTATAGGAACAAAGCCCATATGCCGCTTCAAACCCGGGATGGTCTTCTTCGTGGCGCGGGCCACCGTAATCGAATCCACGCGCACTCAACCGCTCGTTCAGGTAGGTCGCCATCGCTAAGCCGTCGTTGTAGAACGTCTTCACTTTGGTTAGATTCCACGCCCTGGTGAGGAATGTCAGCGTGATCGCACCATAGTTCTGATCGAATCCGGCCGCATGCTCGGGGTAGAACGTGTAGCCGCGGTCAGTCTCTTCCAAAGGCTGAATCTGGGCCGTATAAACCTTCATCGCGGCAGTGGAGAGAGTAGCTGCCTGCGTCGTCATGCCGAGGCGCTTCATCTGAGCCGACAACTGCAAGGCTCCGAGGACCGACGCGATTGCCTGGTTGTCGGCACCCTGGGGATCGAACTTAGCCGAACTGGTCAACCAGCTCCAATAACCAAGGCCGAGGTTAATTAGACTTGTTCGATCGGCTGCCGTGAGCAAACCGTCGCCGTACTGCAAGATATTGCCGACATCGAGCAGCGCCCAGTCTGTCGTCGGCCAGTCGCCATTCTCGTTTTTGTCTGGCACGGTGGCGGTCACACTCGGCGTGTACTTGGCATAGGGCTTGCCGCTGTTCTTCACCGCAAGGAAGTTGAGGTCACCGACATCGTCGGTGGTGTAGACCCGATTAGCGAGGAACCACGAAATGCTATTCAGGAACGGAGTTACCAGGCTGGTGTTCGTTCCCGATGACTGCTGAAATTCGAGGGCGAGCAGACTTGAAACGCCCAAGGAATTATCGCCGACATCATTGATCTTCCCCGCGACCTCGAAAGATCCACCCGATTGTTGGTTGGCTATTGCCAGCGTGACCGCGCCATTGAGCGCTGATTGGTAGGCGCTTGCCGTGGAGGGGATGTCTTCCAGGTGCACACCCAAGTCAGCAATCGTCACCGGCGACGGGTCGGTAGCCGCCGTTTGAGCTGTCGGCGTGGCTGCGGCAGTGCCTGAGGCGACGGACGCCACAACGAGACACAACGCCGCTACTAAGCCACCGCCGGTCATACGCCGGCCCCCACTCATACCCGAGTGCGTGCGAGCTCCCCCCAATCGGCGCAAACCTGAGTTCGCGGGTATGGAATGACGCAGCCGGGACGTGACTGAATAAGGCATGTGTATTCAATCTCTCATGAGAGGGGATGTCACCAATGTAGGGGATATTCGTCAGGTTTGTGCGAGGTAACGTCAAGTCGATCTGACAGTCTCGGTACAAATAATCCGATACGCACCAATTAGGCCGAGCCCAAAATTAAATGAACCCGAAGGCAATGAGCGCTCAGTCGCTGACCAACTTCTCTTGCAGGGTGGCATCTTTTTCGGCGACCAACTCGACCAGCGATTGCTGATACCCGACGATCCGGTCGCGCAATACAGAATCGTTCGCACCGAGTATCCGGACGGCGAGCAGCCCAGCATTGCGAGCCGCTCCGATGCCGACTGTCGCGACAGGTACGCCGGCCGGCATCTGCACGATCGACAGCAACGAATCGAGACCGTCCAGGTGGGCGAGAGGCACTGGCACCCCGATAACCGGCAGCGGCGTCATCGCCGCGACCATGCCCGGCAAATGGGCGGCGCCACCGGCTCCGGCAATGATGACGCGCAAACCTCGGCCAGCGGCGGTTTCGGCATAGTCGAGCATGCCGCGTGGAGTTCGATGCGCGGAGACCACATGCACCTCGTGCGCGATATCGAACTCGGCCAGAGCTAACGCCGCGGCCCGCATGGTCGGCCAGTCGCTGTCGCTGCCCATCACTACCGCGACCGTTGGCAGCTGCTCGCTCATTCGGCACCTCCTCGAAGAAGACTGGCCGCCGCGACGGCGCGAGCATGGGTAACGTGTCGATCATGGCCCAAGACAGTGACGTGGCCAATCTTGCGGCCTGGGCGAACCGCCTTGCCGTACAAATGCAGATGCGCGCCGGAGTCGCCGGCAAGCATGGCAGGAATACGCGCGGCGAGATCAGCGTCGGGGCTGCCCGTCGAGGGGTTAGCTGTCGAATCTCCGCCGAGCAGGTTAGCCATCACCGTAACCGGCGCCAGCGTGCTCGTATCGCCGAGCGGCCAGCCGAGCACAGCGCGGATGTGCTGCTCAAACTGCGACGTCACAGAACCGTCGATGGTCCAGTGACCGCAATTGTGTGGCCGCATCGCGAGTTCGTTGACCAACAGCTCGCCGTCCGGTGTCTCGAAAAGCTCGACCGCGAGCAACCCGACGACGCCAAGTTCTCGCGCAATCGTCGAGGCGAGCGCCCGGGCCTCAGCCTCCAGAACAGGATCGAGATCGGGCGCTGGCGCGATCACCTCGACACAGATGCCATCGGCCTGCACGGTCTGCACGGTCGGCCAAGCGGCTTCGTGGCCGGCGTCTGAACGCGCCACTAAGACAGCGAGCTCACGGGCAAAGTCGACGTGCCGCTCGACATAGAGCCGCAACCCTGCACTCGCCGCGTGACCGACCACATCAGCCGCTTCGGCTGGCGAACGCAGCACCCAGACACCTTTGCCGTCGTACCCCCCCGAGGCCGCCTTGGCGACGATCGGCCAACCGTGGCGACCAGCAAAGGCCACGATCTCCGCGACATCGCGGGTAACCGCCCAGTCGGGCACCGGTAAGCCGAGTTCACCGAGACGTTCGCGCATCCGGATCTTGTCTTGCACGAAAGGCAACGATCCCGGCCCCGGACGCACCACCACACCAGCGGCGACAAGCCGCTCGATGTGGGCCAGTGGTACCTGCTCATGATCGAAGGTCACCACATCGCAGCCGGCGGCGAATGCCGCCAGGTCGTCGTAAACGCGGTAGTCACCAATCGTGACGTCGGGACACACCTGGGCGGCCGAATCGGTCGCCGAATCAGCAAGCACTCGAACCCGGACGCCGAGAGAGATGGCCGCCTGGTGCGTCATCCGGGCCAGTTGACCAGCCCCGATCATGCCGACGACGGGCAGCGCTGTCTGGGGATCCGGCACCCGCCGAGCTTAATGGGTTCTGGTCGGCGGCGCCCGAATGGGCGAAGATGGTCGTCTTCGTCGGCGCGCTCATCGCCGTCTCAGCATCTGCCGATATCGTGAATGGTTCGCTTCAGGGTCGTCTCGATGGGTGGTTACGTGAACGTCGTCCGACAGGTACACGAACGCTTCGAGCATCTCGTGGAAGAATTCGCGAAGTTCGGGGCGGTTGGCGCTGCCGCCTTCGTGATCGATGCCGGCGGCTACAACGCCCTCGAAGCTGGCCCGCTGCACCACAAAGTGCTGACCGCGAAGGCTGTTTCTTTTACGGTGGCGGCTACCTTCTCGTATTTCGCCAACCGGCACTGGACCTGGAAAGACAGATCACGATCTGGTCTGGCCCGCGAATACCTGCTGTTCTTCATGATTAACCTGATTGGCTTCGGCGTCGCCGAAGGCTGCCTGGCAATCTCGCACTACTGGTGGGACCTCACCACCCGCCTCGACGACAACATCTCGGCCAATCTGATCGGCACCCTGCTCGGTACCATCATCCGCTGGTGGGCCTACCGACGTTGGGTTTTCATCGACGAACCCGAGCCCGCGCGCGACCGTGATTCAGTCGCGGCGGCCATCGTCTGAGCACGCCTATTCCCTGAGCACCGTTATCCCTTGAGCACGGTTATCCCCCGAGTACGGTCATCGGCTGGCGAGGTCGTCGACCATGGCTTCTATCGTTCGGGTCAGCTCGGCCAGCTCTTCGATGTGCGCACTGGCGAGTGCCTCCAGTTTTCGCATACCGGTGGCGGTGAGGCGCAGCCGGATGATGCGGTGATCGTCAGGGTCGCGATCTCGCCGAAGCAGGCCAAGCCGTTGAGTGCGATCAATCAGCTCGACGGCAGTGTTATGGCGGATCAACAGATAATCGGCGACATGGCCGATCGTCGGACCAGCCGGATCACGATGCCCACGGATAGCCAGCAGCAGTTGGTGTTGGCTGCCAGTCAAACCGAGTTCAGCCGCTCGTTCACTACTCCAGTGCTCGAAGCGCCGCAGCCGGGTACGCACCGATAACAGCAACGTGTAGTCGCTGTCGGTGACCGGCCTGATGATCACCACATGTGCCCCCTTCATTTGACGAGCAGAGACGCTGGATGCGAGATTACATCGCATCACGATATAACCTCAACGCTCAAAGGTGGAACGTGACGGTATTTCAACCAGCCGAGACTTCGCGTGGAATCCGCGATGTCGGCCACCTGGGTGACTTCACCGCCAGTCGACGAATGCTGCTGATCGCAGCCCTTGCCGTGGTTGTCGGCGCGGTGAGTGCCTGCGTCGCCTGGGCGTTGCTACGCCTGATCGGGCTGATTACCAACGCCGTGTTCTACGGGCGTGTCGGCACCCGGCTGGTCGCGCCAGGTGCTGGACATCACAATCCGACGCTTATCCTGCTCGCACCGGTCGCTGGTGGTCTGATCGTCGGGCTGATCGCGCGATATGGCTCCGAAAAGATCCGTGGCCACGGTATGCCCGAGGCTATCGAGTCGATTCTGCTCGGCGGCAGCAAGATTCAGCCGCGTGTCGCGATATTGAAACCGGTCTCATCCGCGATCGCCATCGGTACCGGCGGACCCTTTGGCGCCGAGGGCCCGATCATCATGACCGGCGGCGCTATCGGGTCGCTATTTGCCCAACTACTGCGACTCACCGCTGATGAACGTAAAACGCTCCTCGTCGCCGGAGCCGCCGGCGGCATGGCAGCCACCTTCAACTCACCACTGGCCGCACTCATGTTGGCTGTTGAGCTACTGCTCTTCGAGTGGCGGCCACGAAGCTACGTACCGGTCGCGGCGGCGGTGGCGATAGCGGCCGTGGTGCGGCGTCCACTTCTGGGCACGGCCGTGCTGTTCCCCACGACCGGAACACTACATATTTCCTACCTGGCCTACGCATTATGCGTTGTCTCCGGCATCGTCTCCGGTTTACTTGCCCTGGTCGCGACCGTATTGGTCTACGCCGCCGAAGATGCTTTTCGGCGGCTGCCGGTGCATTGGATGTGGTGGCCGGCGATTGGCGGCGTCATCATCGGAATTGGTGGCCTGATCGTCCCGCAGGCACTCGGCGTCGGCTACAACATCATCGGCGCGGAGCTCGACGGGAAGATCGGATTGGGGCTGGTCGTCGGTATCTTGGTCGTCAAAACGCTGATCTGGTCGTTGTCGCTGGGCTCAGGAACCTCAGGCGGCGTACTCGCCCCCATGTTCATGATCGGTGGCGCTTTAGGCGCACTGGAATCCCACATCTTCCCCAGCGTCGGCCCAGGGTTTTGGGCATTGATCGCGCTAGCGGGTGTCTTGGGCGGGGTCATGAGGTCACCCTTTACCGGCGTGATTTTCGCGATGGAACTGACCGGGCGTTTCGACGCGCTGCTGCCGCTGATTATCGGCGCGTCAACCGCGTTCGCCGTATCGGTACTGGTTTTGAAACGTTCAGTACTGACAGAAAAGATTGCCCGGCGAGGATTCCATCTATCCCGAGAATACGATGTCGATCCACTGGAAATCCTGTTTGTGAGCGAAGTCATGGACCGCTCGATACTCACGTTCGAATCTGATCTGAGTGCCTCGGAGGCATTAGCGGCCATCTCCGATACCGACCCGGCAAACGTCGTGTGGCGGCGTCAAATGCTCTATCCGATCGTAGGCGACGGGGATCGACTACAGGGTGTAGTAACCCGTACCCAACTCGAAACAGCAGCCCACGACAGCAATAACGTACCCGTCGCCGAACTCGGCATCACCGATCCGGTCACCACCCATGCGGATCAGACACTGCGAGTAGTTGCTAGCGCGATGGCCGGCAACGAAATCGACCGGATGCCCGTCGTTGACCGCGACGATCCCGGCAAAATCATCGGAATGATTTCGCTCACCATGCTGCTCGCCGCCCGACTACGAGACCTACAAGAAGCACGCGACACCGAACGAGTACTCCGACTACGAGTCATACGACCCCGCTGGCTTTCGCAGCGAGACGCCTAGTCAGGCGCTTTCTCGACTAATCACGACACGTTTTCAGACGGTTTATTTGTGCCGCTCAGGTGACAGGAAAATCGCGAATACCGGTGGCCTCTGCTGCACGAGTTCGAGCCTGCCGCCGTCCGTCTCAATCAAATCTCGGGCTAACGCGAGCCCGAGTCCAGTGCTGGCCGTACCACTGACCGATCGTTCGAAAATGCGTGGTACTAAGAGATCCGGGACGCCAAGACCTTCATCAGCAACCTCAAGCACGATATGACCGCTGGTATGGCGAGTCCGGAGCGCGACCACGCCTGTGCCGTGTGTCAGGGCGTTATCGATCAGCGTCGCGACGACCTCGGCAAGGGTGGCCGGATTCGCGTACGCGCGCAGGTCACGCACGCCCTCGACGATCAGCTTGCGGCGACCACGCCGAAAAGCGGGCTCCCACTCGATTCGCTGTTGGTCAATGACAGCATCGATATCGGTCGAGACGGCCGAGGCAGATCGAGAATTCCGGGCTTTGGCCAGAAGTGCGTCAACCACGGCGGCCAATCGTTCGACCTGGGTCAGCGCCGCCGTCGCCTCTTCGTGTACAGCTGGCTCCGAACTGGTCTCAAGGATCTCCTCCAGCCGGATCGATAACGCGGTCAGGGGTGTCCGCAGTTGATGCGAAGCATTCGCGGCGAGTTCCCTTTCGCCGCGCAACAGCACGGCTATCCGCTCAGCGCTCGCGTCGAGCACGACCGCTACCCGGTCGAGTTCGACGATGCCATAGCTGCGCGAACGCGGACGCGGATCTCCCGACCCGAGCCGTTCAGCTGTCGCGACAAGATCCTCAAAAGGCTCGCCCAGGCGCCGCCCCTGCAGCCTCCCGAGCACGATCGCAACACCGACGGAGACGATGCCGAGACCACCGACCAGCACCCACATCATGGCAATCTGGCGGTCGATATCGCTGTCGGAGGCATAGACCGTCACCTGCTCGTTCGGGCCGGTCGCGACACCTTTCTCCAGCGGGCCACCAATGTGGCTGCCCGCGACGTACTCATGGCCGCCCGAAGTCGTGACGGTTACTCGCCGGTCGGCGGCGGTATAGCGGGCAAGCACGGCGTCCGAGATAGGCCGATCGCCGCGCTTGCCGAGCAACATCACGATCCGCGTGGCTTCACGATCGATCCGCTTCTGCGTCTCGTCGCGGATCAGCTTGGTGGCCACCACTCCCAGCGGAACGCCGAGCACCATCATCGTGACGACGGCAACGGCCACCATGGAGAACAGCAGCCGTCTGCGCATCGGTCAGTCTCCGAGCTCAGGCGCGTTCGAAGCGGAACCCGACACCGCGCACGGTCGTGACGAAGCTTGGTGACGTCGCGTCATCGCCAAGCTTGCGCCGCAGCCAAGAAATATGCATGTCGAGGGTCTTGGTGGAACCTTCGTAGTTGACGTCCCAGATTTCGCGCATCAGCTTTTCGCGAGTTACCACCTTGCCGGCATTAGCCACCAGCACCCGAAGTAGCTCGAATTCCTTGCTGGTCAAGGACAATTCCTGATCGGCACACCAAGCCCGGCGCGAATCGGGGTCAAGCCTGACGCCATTCACGCTTTGGCTAGCCGCCACCTCGGGCGCGCCCCGGCGCAACAAAGCCCGCACCCGGGCGAGGAGTTCGGCCAACCGAAACGGCTTGGTGACATAGTCGTCGGCACCGGCGTCCAGCCCGACCACGGTGTCGACCTCATCAGCGCGAGCGGTCAATACCAATACCGGCAGGGTGCAACCCTCGGCGCGGATTCGGCGGCAGACTTCGAGACCATCCATCCCGGGCAACCCAATGTCAAGGACGACGAGATCGATACCGCCCTCGAGCACGCACGCGAGAACCTCGGCACCGGCACCACGCACGTGCACGTCGTAGCCTTCACGGCGCAGCGCGCGCGACAGTGGATCGGCAATCGACGCGTCATCTTCGGCGAGCAAGACAGCGGTCATGACCTGCATCGTAGAGCCGCCGGCGCGGATTGGGCTCAGGTGGGAGCAGACTGGGCCCATGCGAATGCCCGCATGGAAGCACAGCCGTCGATATTCGACAGTCGGCAGCGCACTCGCGGCCGGCCTGACATTGGTGGCCTGTACGAGTTCGCCGCATCAACAGGCTGTCTCCTCAGCGACGACATCAGCAGAGATATCCGCGTCGGGAACTAGCGTTGGGGCGAGCTCACCCTCATCGAAGCCGCCGACCAGTGCCCCGATTCCTACCGCGATCTGGCCCACCTATCACCATGACGCGGCCCGTTCGGGTTTCGCGACGGGCGTCGCCGCCGTGACCGGACTACGAGTAGAGACTGCGGCCGCCCTAGACGCCGCTATCTACGCGAGCCCGCTGGTGGTGCACGACGCGGCCGGCGATCTGGTCATCGCGGCGACCGAGAACAACACCGTCTACGGGTTGCGCGATAACGGAAGTGTGGTCTGGAAACAACACCTCGGTACACCGGTCAACGGGGCCTCGTTGCCCTGCGGCGATATCGACCCCACCGGTATTACTGGCACCCCGGTCTACGATCCGTCGTCCGGCCTGGTCTACGTCGTTGCTTTTCTCAGCGGTGACAAACACGAACTCGTCGCACTGAATGCTGAGACCGGCGTGGTGCGTTTCACCCGCGGCGTCGACCCGGTTGGCTCGCACCCAAACGTGGAACAAGAGCGCGGGGCACTGCTACTCGCCGACGGTCGGGTGTGGGTGCCCTACGGCGGTCTCGATGGCGATTGCGGGCCGTACCACGGCTATTTAGTCGGTGTGCCGACATCTGGACTGGGCAACGCGGCGACCTATCAGGTGCCGAGTTCACGCGAGGCAGGCATCTGGACGCCGGCCGGCGCAGCGGCGGACACCGCCGGGCACCTCTACATCTCGGTCGGCAACGGCGCTCAGGAGAATCCGAAGGCGCCCTACGACATGAGCGACTCGCTCATCGAACTCGACGGCAGCGCCAACTCGACCAGCATGAAGGTTCTGTCGTTCTTCGCGCCGTCCAGCTGGGCGAGTGAGAATGCGAGCGATCTCGATCTCGGCACCACCGGGCCCGTGATATTGCCGACTGGCCAGGTCTTTATCGCCGGTAAAGCCGGTACTGCCTACCTTTTGAGGCAGGGATCCCTCGGCGGTCTCGGCGGCGCGGTGCCGAATATCCGGCTGTGCACGGCATTCGGCGGCGCCGCGTATTCGAACGGGACGATGTTCCTGCCCTGCACCAACGGCGTCCGCGCGGTGAAAATCAGTGGAACCACCATGACACCGAGCTGGCATGCCGCGGCCACGGGTTCACCGATCGTCGGTGGCGGGGTGGTGCTGTCAGTCGACCCGAAAGCCGGCACGCTGTATGCGCTCGACCCGGGTAGCGGCGCCGTCCGCTTCGTTATCGGGCTCGGCGGCCCGACCACCCGATTCGCCACACCCGCGATGTCAGACGGGCACGTCTATGTCGGCACCCAGAGCGGCCGGTTGGTCATCATCGCCACGTCGTGAAGTGACGGCGCCTACTGGGACGGGCGCCGCTGGTTTGGGTCTCCACCAGTACGGGCGGCGCGGTGTTCTTCGACCATCCGATAAAGCTCGCGTTGCACATGCTCGACCCGAGGGACGTCGGTCAACGTGAGCTGGCCGTGTTCACCTGCCGACTCCACAACCAGCGTGCCGCTACGCAGTAACCGCTCGAACAACGACTCCGAGAACGACACATCGTTGACACGATCGAGCGGCACATCACGCCCGTGCCGGGCGACGATACCTCGGCGAATGACGAGCCGCTGATCTGTCAGCACATAGCGAGTGGTCAGCCAGCGCAGATACGGCAGCACCGTAAACCAGCCGACAAGCACGATCCCGACGACGAGAATCGCCCAACGCCCATCGGTCTGATACTTCCCGGACGGCGTAACCGCCGCGCCGAAGCCGCCCGCACCGGCGACCACCAAGAAGACCAGCACCGGCACGAACAGTTGACCCCAGTGCGGGTGCAAATCAAAGACGACTTCTTCGCCGTCCGACATCGCGATAGCCATGCAGCGCATGGTGACACGAGTTGAGTCCGCGCGAGTGTCAACGCGCGGGAGAAATATCGCGGATGCACGGAGAATCCCTAGCCAGGCGCGGTGGTCACCGCAGATGCACGACTTCGCCGGCACTCACTTCGCGGCGTCCATTCGATGTCGCGATGACGAGAGCACCGTTCGCGTCAATGTCGACGGCCGCACCCTCGATCGTCGTCCCGCCTGGCATTTCGGCCCGGACGACGCGACCAAGCGTCACGCACAACTCGCGATATCGTGGCAGCAGCGTCGATTCACCGGCACCACTGAGGCCGACACTGTCGTGGCCGCGGCCGGCACCACCATCGAGGCCTGCGCCCGCGCTGTCGAGGCCGTCGAGGCGCCAGGATGTGTATTGACTCTCGATCGCCCGCAGCACCGCGCGCGCGATAATGTCGCGATCGGTACTGGCTGCCTCTACCAGAGCCAACGATATTGCTAAGTCCACTGGCAATTCGTCGGCCTTGAGGCTGACATTGAGGCCGACGCCGATCACTACCGCCGGGCCAATCGGCGAATCGACCCGTTCAGCTAGCACGCCGCCGAGTTTCCGCTCACCAACCATCAGGTCATTCGGCCATTTCAATCCGATATCAATGTCGGCAACGGACGCCGTCGCTGTCGCGGTGGCAACGCCGATCAGTAGTGGCAGCAGCGACCAGCGTGTGGTCGGGATCTCGGTAGGCCGAAGTATCAGCGAAAAACTCAGGCCAGAACGAGCTGGCGCCGTCCAGCTACGACCCAATCGACCACGGCCCGCAGTCTGATATTCGGCCAGCAGCACCAGGCCTTCGCTCTCACCAGCCCGAGCCAGCTCGACGAGGTCATCGTGGGTCGAGCCGGTTTCTTCGACCACCCGAATCTCGCGCCACAACCCGGCCGGCGACAACAGCGACCGATTCAGCCCTTTGCCATCGAGCGGCGGCCTATCGAGATCAGACCAGCGCGACGACATCAGCCGGTGTTCTGCAACCCGGCGGCTACCCCGTTGACCGTCAGGAGCAGCAGTCGCTGGGTGCGCTCGCGTTCGTCGTCATCATCGATGCCGGCACGTAGCGCCTCAAGCGCCCGCAGCTGAAGATGCGAAAGCGCGTCGACATAAGGATTACGCAACTCGACAGCCCGACCAAGAACGCGATGGGTATCGAGCAGCTTGTCGCGGCCAAGTACCCGCAGCACCCATTCGGTGGTGCAGTCGAACTCGGCCAGAATCGTCGCGGTGAGTTCGGCGCGATTACCCAGCTCCAGATGACGCGAGGCTATAGCGCGATCAGCCTTGGCCAAACTCATTTCCACGTTATCGATCATCGTGGTGAATAAAGGCCATTCGTCATAGGCGGCCCGCAGCTGGTCGACGTCATTCACCGCGGCCAAACCAGAGCCGAGGCCATACCAGCCAGGCAGTGTCGTTCTGGTCTGCGACCAAGCAAAGACCCAAGGAATAGCGCGCAAATCGGCCAACCCACCACCGGTCGTGCGCCGCGCTGGCCGCGAGCCGATTCGCAGTGCGCCTATTTCGGCCAACGGACTCACCGCGGCAAAGAAATCAGCGAATCCCTCGACATTGACCAATCCGCGATAGGCAGTGCGGGCCGCATCACTTACCGCGTCGAAGGTACCCCGGTGCTTGGCCGCGGCAGCCGCTACTCGTTCTTCGACCGACGGCGTCGAGGCCAGCAACACGGCGGCGGCAACCTGGTCGAGGTGTCGGGCCGCGATAACCGGATGGCCGTAACGGGCGAAAATAACCTCGCCCTGCTCGGTTACCTTGAACCTGCCGTCGACAGAACCGGGAGCCTGCGAGAGTACCGCGCGGTTGGCTGGACCACCGCCACGACCGAGCGCGCCACCCCGGCCGTGGAACAACGTGAGCTCAATGTTGTGCCGCTTAGCCCAGGCGGCAAGGGCGCCCTGCGCGTCGTACAGCGCCAAAGTGGCCGAGACCGGGCCGACGTCTTTGGCGGAGTCGGAATAGCCGAGCATGACTTCGAGCTTGCGTCCGTTGGCCGCCAATCGTGCTTGCACAGCAGGCAATTCGAGGGCTTCGTCGAGAATCGAGACGGAGCGGTCGAGGTCATCTTGGGTCTCGAAAAGGGGCACCACATCGAGCACCGGCGGTTCGCCATCTGTCGCGAGCGAAGCTAACTCGAAGACGTTGCCGATATCGGTCGCCGACCGGGTAAAGCTAATAACGTAACGCCGGCACGCATCGACGCCGTACTGCGCCTGCACATCTTTGACCGCGCGAATTGTTTCGAGCACTTCGATGCTCAGTGGCGACAACTCACCGCCGCCTCCTGCCTGGCCATTTCGCGCTTGGGTCAAAGCGGTTTCGTGGACGACGCTGTGCTGCCGTACTTCAAGCTCGGCAAGATGAAAGCCGAAAGTTTCGACCTGCCAGAGCAGATGCTGCAATTCTCCGTACGCCAGGCGATTCGCGCCGGCGTCCGCGAAAGACTGTTGCACCAGGCGCAGATCCGCGATCAATTCCTCGGGAGACTCGTAGCCACCAGGCTTTTTCTGCCGCCGAGCCTTGACCCGGGCGGCGGCGAAAAGCACGTGCAATCGGTGCGGTTCATCAGGTGAACGCAGCGCGAGTTCGTCGAGAAGACCCGGGAATCGCTTCGCGGCAACATCTAATGCCTCGCGTAATGCCTCATTGGCCGGGGTCGTGCTCTCCTCAGCGGTAAGCGTGCGACCGATCCGGGTAGCGGTGCGTTCGAGCGCGAGCAAGACGTGATCGGCCTGAATCTCCATAGTCTGGCGGGTAATTGCGGCCGTCACGGTCGGATTGCCGTCACGATCGCCACTGACCCAACTGCCCAGCCGGAGAAATGCTCGCGAGGCCGGCTTTGTCACCCCGGACCCGTCGCCAAGCAGCAAATGGTCGAGACCGCGATACAAAGTCGGGACGACGCGGAAAAGCGTCTCATCGAAAACCGCCATCGCGGTACGGACCTCGTCGAGCGGATCCATCGAAATCGACCGAAGGTGCGCGGTACGCCAGAGGATGTCGATTTCTTCGAGTAGCCGGCGGCGCGCGTCACCCTGCTCTGCCTGCCCGGCACGAGGATCATCGATGCGGTCAAGTTGTTCGCCAGCACGGGAAATCGCGGTAACCACGGCCCGGCGACGGGCCTCCGTCGGGTGCGCGGTCAACACCGGATGCAACACCAGGCCGTCGAGCAAATCGGCCAACCGCTCATCGCCTTGCAGCGCCCGGATTTCGTCAACCGAAGTGGCCAACGAATCGCCAGGCCGGCCGCCCGCGAGTTCTCGTGAACGCAATATTCGGACCCGGTGATGCTCCTCGGCCAGATTCGCCAGATGGAAGTAGACCGTGAAAGCCCTGGCGACCTCTTCGGCCCGATCGAGTGACCAGCCGCTGACCAGCCGCACGACGTCGTCCGGATCGGCGCCGGAGGTACGTGCGGCGATAACAGCCCGGCGCAGCTTCTCGACGTCCGCCAGTAAGTCGTCGCCGCCGAACTCGCGGAGCACCTGGCCGAGCAGTTCACCGAGCAACCGGACGTCGCGACGCAGCTGCGCCGGCATCTCGAGCCTGGCCCGCTCGCGATCTGGGCCGGCCACGCCAGGCGTTTCGGCACTCACCGCTGCCACACCCACCGTTTCGGCCGGGCCGGACAGCAAATCGGATTGACCGCTCTCGCGGGCATCGGGACTTTCAGAGACGGCGGACACAGCCGGAAGCTTACTGGCCGCGCGCGAGCCGCACCTGTCACGCTCCTGGCGGCACAAGATCGGATCGCCGGCTGTCGATAATCGGGACATGATGGTTCACATGAGGTTCATCTGATGGTGACGAATCGGCGCCGAGCGGCGCTTGCCATGCTCTCTTCAGCTGCGGTCGTCGCGCTCACTGGAGCCTGCGACGGCAGCCACCACAGCGCCACGTCGCCGTCCGCCGCACCGTCAGCGCAGGTGTCCGGCGTTCCAAGCGCAGCCAGCTCCCCGAAGCTTTCTTCGAGCTCCGCCGGTACCTCAAGCCCGGCCGCGTCGTCCACTACATCTCCCACAGCGTCCCCGTCGCACCCGCCGTCTCGGGCAGCCATCGCACCGGCGACGGTGGCGGCGCGCCCGCCGTCCGCCACACCTCGCGTAACGACGACCCCCAAGCCGACCGCCAAACCGTCGGTGACCCACTCGGCGAATCCGACCTCACCCGCGAAGGCCAGTCCGACTGCCGTACCCACCGCGCGGCCGGTTTCGGCGTCCGGTGTGGACGTGTTGCCGGGCACCCACTGCCAGATCTTTCCGACCGATAATGCCTGGCATGCCGATATCGCATCGCTGCCAGTCGACCCGCACAGCGCGCAGTGGCTCGCGGCGATGGGCGCCTCGACCAGAAAGCTGCATCCCGATTTCGGACCGTCCTACGGCGCCCAATCGGTGCCCTACGGAATCCCGATCACGGTGGTGCCCGCGGCCGCCAAGCGAGTGCCGGTCAGCTTCACCTATGCCGACGAGAGCGACAAGCTGCTGTATCCGCTGAGTGCGTCCACCTCGATCGAAGGTGGGTCTGATTCCGACGGCGATCGACACGCCATCATGGTCACCGCCGACACCTGCGAACTTTTCGAAACCTGGGACACCCACAACACCGCATCCGGCTGGACGGCGGGCTCCGGCGCGCACTGGGCGTTAAATAGCGACGCTCTTCGGCCCGACGGCTGGACGTCGGCCGACGCGGCCGGATTGCCTATCCTGCCGGGACTTCTGCGCTACGACGAGGTCGCCTCCGGTCACGTCGATCACGCGATCCGGTTCTCAACGAACCTCACCGACGAAGCGCATATCTGGCCAGCCCGCCACGATGCCGGCTCGTCGACCAGCAGCTCGCTACCGCCGATGGGCGCGCGATTCCGATTGAAGGCGAGCTTCGTTATTTCGCATTACAGTGCGCAGGCGCAGACGGTGTTACGCGCGATGCAGACCTACGGCTTGGTGCTCGCCGACAACGGATCGCCGTGGTTTTTCCAAGGCACCGCCGACACAGCGTGGCCTGACGCGCTGATCTCGGCGCTAAAGACGATCCCGGCTAGCGCCTTCGAAGCTGTCAATATTTCGAGCCTTGAGATCTCGCCCAACAGCGGCGCGGCCCGGTAGCGGCTCGCCTCTCGGCGTCCGAGCGTTGGCGTTCTCGACGCTATCTACCGAGCCGAGAACACCACAGCTTCCGCACAGTCCGCCCGCTGGAGGTGGCGCCGCCGTCCGGCCGAACGCCGCGAGCGCATACGGTCTGACTATGGGCATTTTCCGCAGGCTGGACGGCGATCCAACGCCAGCTCGCTGGCTGGGCTATGCCATCGGCTTGCGACTGCCGCCGGAAAACCGCGAATGGGTACGCCACGACCTGATCGACGCCGGCTGGCGAGCGCGCGCACTGGCCCGACAATTAGTGTTTCTGGTGCCGATCACGGCCGCCTTCGCGGCACTTCCTGGGCCGTGGTCGACCAGGATTCCGATGATGGCCCTGATTTTGTTCGGCGGCCTCTTCGTCGGTATCACCTACGGTGACAGCCTGCGCGCATCTCGACTGCGCCAGCACGGGCTCGCCGTACCGGACGATCGCGACCTTGGCCGACCAACCGATTCGTGAGTACCAGTGCATCGCGGGACTGCGGCAGGGCACGATAAGGCCATGACCGATCACGTCATCACGCCGCCGACACCGCCGCCAGTGCCAATACCGAGACCTGTGCTGCTCTTCGACGGCGACTGCGGCTTCTGCTCGACGTCCGCCCGATTCATCGTGCGCCGGATCAAGCCGCGTGTCGGCGTCGTTGCTTACCAGCACGCGGATTTGGCGGCCTACGGACTCACTCCGAAGGTTGCCGCGCACGCGATCCAGTTCGTGGACGCCGACGGCCAAGTCAGTGCGGCAGGAGCCGCGATCGCCATAATGTTGCGGCACGCCGGGCAGCCATGGCGCGCGATTGCCACCGTGCTCGCACTTCCCGGAATCTCGTGGCTGGTCGAGCTGGTCTACCGGTTTGTCGCCCGGCATCGCTACCAGCTACCCGGCGGAACCCCAGCCTGCCGTCTGCCGTCGTGACACCAAAGCCCAAGCCATTAGTTCAACGCCTGAGCTCTGCCCTGCCTTACTGGCGAAGAGAGACGCTGTGAGTAGAAAGTTCAGGGGGAACCTGCTTCAACGTCGAGGCTTTGCTCTGCCCCGTCGGCGAGGCAGAGCAAAGCCTCAGCCACTACCTCGACCGCTGTTCCCACGGTTGCGGATATCGGCAAGCCCGTCGATATTGCGGCGAGTACTCGACGAAACTGCGGGAGCCGGATTCTCCTACCCGGACGTCGGAACCTCTGATGGGCCGGCGCCGTCCGGTTACCGAATAATCGAGCGTTCGGCAACAGTCGGTCACGGAAAAGCCGCATTCGACCGGCTAGCAAAGGGAATTGTGCACTGGCAAGTGCATCGCGATGCTGGCATTGCCGTACTGGCCAGCGCACCGGTGGCAGCACCTGGAGTCGAGGTCGCGCTCGCCATGAAAACAGCAGGCGTCGCCCTGGTGATGACATGCCGAGTGATCTATGTCATCGACGAACCGCGCCGCCGAGGATTTGCCTACGGCACCCTGCCAGGACACCCCGAAGTCGGCGAAGAGACTTTCATCGCCGAGATTTCCGAAGGCGAGGTTGTCACTTTTACCGTCGGTGGTTTCAGTCGGCCAGGCACACTCTTGACGGCGATGGTGTCGCCAATCGCGAGCATGCTGGCCGACCGCGCGATTCACCGCTATCTTCGTGCGGCGCGGGAAATCACGAGCGACTAACGGCTTTCCGAGCCGCAGCTATCCGGCCGAGCTAACCGGCTGCTGTCGGCTCGAGCTCATGCGGCCCGGTGCCCAACTCGGCTGAATCCACTTCATCGGGCGGATCAACCGACAGGTGCGGCAGCACGGCGTCCAGCCATTTCGGTAAAGCCCAGTTAGCGTCACCGAACAGATGCATCAACGAGGGCACCAAAATCGTGCGGAGGATGAAAGCGTCGAGCAGAACCGCCACCGCGAGGCCGATGCCAAACTCGGCAATATCGCGCTGCCCAAGGAAAATAAACGCTAGGAACACGCAAATCATGATGGTCGCAGCTGCGGTAATGACCTTGCCGGTTTCTGCTTGCCCGACCCGCACAGCCTCGTGATTATCGCGCGTATGCGACCACTCTTCGTGCATGCGGCTGACCAGGAATACCTGATAGTCCATCGAGAGTCCGAACAAAATAGCAAGCATCAAGACCGGCACAAACGCCTCGACCGGTCCGCTGCCACCTAGGCCGAGAAGGCTTGAACCCCAACCCCACTGGAAGAACGCGACAACGACACCAAATGATGCGGCTGCCGCGACCAGGTTCATCACTGCCGCTGTCAGCGGAATCAGCAAGCTACGGAAAGCCAACATCAACAGCAGCGCGCCGAGCGCAACAATCACCAGGATGAACAACACCATTTTGCCAGACAGCACATGGGCAAAGTCGGCGAACGTCGCGGTCGAGCCACCCACATAGACCGTACTGCCCGCAGTTTTCTCGACCCCAGGCAACACATCGTTGCGCAAATGGCTGATCAGTGTCGTCGTTGCCTTCGACTGCGGTGATGTCGTCGGATAAACGTCGAAGACCGCGATGTCGCCGGTCTTCAGCGGCAGCTGACTAACCTTGGCAACACCAACCGTCGACGTCAGATCCTTCTGTATCGCCAGCGCTACCGAAGGATCAGCACTGCCAGCGGGTTGGGCGACAATCAACAGCGGGCCGTTGAATCCTGGCCCGAAACCCTCGGCGAGCAAGTCGTAAGCATGTCGCGTCGTACTGGATGCCGGGTCACTGCTGGAGTCGGAAGAACCAAGCCGGATTGCCAGCGTCGGGATCGCGAGCACCACCATCACCACAACGGCGACTGCGGCAAGAATTCGCGGCCGATTCTGCACAATCGTGGCCCACTGGCTCCACTTCGAACCCGCATGGACGTCGACCGGGCCACCCGCTAGCCGACCACGCTCGCGCCGAGACAGCACCCGGTTACCCATCAATCCGAGTAGCGCGGGCAGCAAAGTCAGCGCAGCGAACACGGTAAATACCACTGTCAGCGCGGCCGCGATAGCAACGCCGTCCAAGAAAGTGACACCAAGCACGAGCATGCCGAGCAACGCGATACAGACGGTTCCGCCAGCGAAAAGCACAGCTCGCCCGGAGGTATTCATCGCGGTAATAGCCGCATTCTCCGGCGTCTTTCCCGCCTTGAGTCCGTTGCGATAACGAGTCACGATGAAGAGCGCGTAATCGATGCCGACGCCGAGCCCAACCAGAGCCGACAGCGTTGGAGCGATAGAGGCGATGCTGAATCCGTGCGAGAGCAGCGCGACTGTTTCGATACCAACACCGATACCCGCGATAGCCGTCAGCAACGGCAGCAACATCGACAGCAGCGAACCGAAAGCAAGGAAGAGCACAATGGCAGCCGCGACCACACCGATCAGTTCGCTGAAGCCACCTGGCTTCTGGTTAACCTGCTTGATCGCTTGACCACCGAGTTCGACCTGTAAGCCGGTGGTACGCGCATGTTCGGCGTCATTGATAACCGCGTTAACCGATGACGGCGGCAACGTATTGGCTTGCTGGTCAAAGGTAACTGTCGCGTAGGCGACCTGGCCACTTGAGCTGATTTGTGATGCTCCCCTTGCGCCATAAGGGCTGCGCACGCTCGCGACATGCGGCGACGCGGCGACTTTCGTCAACATCGCGGCAATCCGCTGCTCTACGGCCGAATCGCGAACCGTGCCGGTGTCGACCTTCCACACGATCGTATCGGCGTCACCAGATACCGAAGGTACCGATTTCTCCAACAGGTTAAGGGCTTTGGTCGAGTCGGTGCCGGGAAGTGAGAACGCGTCGGCATAACTCGCGCCGCCTATCGCTTTTCCGCCAACGATGAGGCCGATGAGCAACACCAGCCACGCGACGATGACGACAGACCGGTGCCGGAAGCACCATTGCGCCAGAGTTTTCATGAGGTTCCCTTTATTCGTTTTATTCGTTGACTGGCGTAGTGGAAGACATTGGATGGCGCCCATGGTGGACGGCGCCGTCAGGGCCGGCAACCTCAAGCACCCTGTCGTCGAGCTGCCGTAAAGTCGCGGCCAGCACGGCGAGTTGACTCTCCCCCAGCGAACCGAAGACCTCGGCAACAATCTCGACGCGCGCGGCCATCGCCTTCGCGAGAACATCCCGTCCGGCCGGAGTGAGGTCGACATATCGGGCCCGGCGATCCACCGGATCGGTGCTGCGCAGCACCAAACCGTCGCGCTCAAGACCGTCAACGAGTTCGGTAACAGTGCGGGGTGCGAGGTCGAAAATCGTGGCTAACTCACTTTGATGGCTCGGACCATGTTGGCCAAGCACGCCGAGCACCTTGCACCGCGACATCGAAAGCCCGTGCTGGCTCAACCTGGCATCGACCAAGCGCCGCAGCCTTTTGACGCAGGTGACCAACAACTCCGCGACATCCTCGGGCTGCGCCAGACTCGATGTACTGGTGGGATGTGCCCGACACGGGGTACTGGCTGGCTCAGCTGGATTAGGCACATCTTCACCATACCTCATAGTGAGGTCCCTCACCATGAGGTATTTCACAAATCACTCCTGGGTGGACGAACGCGGACTGGGTGGCTTTGATCCGATGACGACAGTGGCATCGAGATCGTCACGGCTGACCACCCACGGGATCAGGCCGTTGCTGGCGAAGATCTCGGCGGTCCAGGGCGCCTGAGTTTCGCTTGTCTCCACGAGTAAATGACCGCCAGGCGCCAGCCATGAGCAAGCCTCCGCAGCCACCCTTCGCTGGACAACAAGCCCGTCGAAGCCGCCGTCCAGCGCTACTCGTGGTTCGTAAAACCGAGCCTCACGGGGTAGCAGCTCAATCTCATCGGTCGGCACATAGGGCGCGTTGGCGACCAGGACGTCGACGCGGCCGCGCAGGGCGGCAGGCAGCGGTTGATAAAGATCGCCTTCGTACACCTGACCAGCGGAACCGACATTGCGGCGAGCGCATTGAACCGCGGCGGGGTCGACGTCGACGCCGTACAACTCGATCTGACCCAGCGCCGCTACCAGTGCGGCACCCACCGCGCCCGAACCACAACACAGATCGACGACGACCGGGCTCGACGAGGTGAGAGCCACAGCGTGCCGAACGATCAGCTCGGTACGACGGCGAGGTACGAAGACGCCGGGATCGACGGCTATTCGCAAGCCACAGAACTCCGCCCAACCAAGGACGCGCTCCAGAGGTAAGCCGGCGACTCGTTGAGCGACCATATCGGCGAGATGACTGGGCGTCAGTGCGGCGGAGACGAGCAACCCTGCTTCATCTTCGGCGAAGACGCAGCCGGCGGATCGCAACGCATCAACAATGCCTGCATCAAGGAGCCCCGTATTGGAGATGCCCGTAGCAGAGTTAGCGCGAGAAGAAATACCTGGTAACGGAGAAGCTGACATGAGAATGCCTTTCGACAATGCCGAAGGGCGCTCTCTCGGTCGCCTATAACAGGCGAACCGCACAGCTATGAGGTGAGAGCACCCGGCCCGATATAACAGTCATGGGTGTCACCTCCTCGGTAGATCTCGCATCAGTTGAACGCTCGCGCATGTAGCACCAGTAATGTAGCACCAGTAATCTCGCACTGGCAGCAATAAGACTACATCAATCGAGATGGGTTTCCATCAATTGCCGGCCGGCTTCGGTGATGCTGCCCGACAGCGACGGATACACCGAAAACGTCTGCGCTACCTGATCGACGGTCAGGCCAAGGCCAACACCCATAGCCACCGGCAGAATCAGCTCGCTGGCTTTCGGGGCCACCACGACACCGCCGAGCACAACACCGGTTCCGGGGCGCGCGAACAGTTTCACGAAGCCGTCAGTAATGCCGGCCATTTTCGCTCGGGGATTGTGGGCCAGTGGCAGTTTCACCGAACGAGCATCGGCGCGACCAGCGTCGACGGCATTCTGCGAAATTCCGACGGCGGCAATCTCGGGATCGGTAAAAACGTTCATCGCCACCATCGACAATCGCAGCGGATTCACTGCCTCGCCCAATGCGTGCCACATCGCGATACGGCCCTGCATCGCGGCCACCGAGGCCAGCATCAAGACTCCGGTGCAATCACCGGCGGCATAAACTCCAGGTGCCGACGTCCGAGAAACGCGGTCGACCTGAACATATCCCGAACTTGATAGCCGCACGCCGGCATCGAGCAACCCGAGATCAGCGGTATTGGGGATCGAACCGACCGCCATCAGGCAATGCGAGCCCTCGACCGTTTCACCCGAGGCCAAGGTAACGAGCACGCCATCAGCGGTACGGACGACGGCGATCGCCCTGGCACCATTCATCACCTGCATGCCGCGCCGGCGAAAAACCGCGTCGACGACCGCTGCCGCGTTGGCGTCTTCACCGGGCAGTAGCCGCTCTCGCGACGAAACGAGCGTGACTTGGGAACCGAGCGCCTGATAGGCACCAGCGAACTCGGCGCCGGTAACACCCGAGCCGACGACGATCAGCTTCTCCGGCAGCGCGGCCAGATCGTAGAGCTGATGCCAGGTAAGAATGCGCTCGCCGTCCGGCATCGCGGTCGGCAGCTGCCGTGGATAGGCCCCGGTAGCAAGCAGGACGACGTCCGCCTCGATCTCGTCACGACCGCCGTCGGTCGGTGAAATCTCGATCGCATGCCCTGACACCCGAGGCGCGAGCAGCCTGGCCGCTCCGGACACCACGGTGACCCCTTCATTGGCGAGTCTGGAGGCAATGTCGTCGGACTGCGCCACGGCTAGCGACCGGACCCGAGCGTTCACCTGCCCGAGATCGACGCTGATCGAGCCCGCGTCGTGGTCAGCTCCGCCGTTGAATCGGACGCCCAGACGTGGCGACAGGGCCAGCGCGGTCATCGCGTCAGATGTCGCGATCAGCGTCTTGGACGGCACGCAGTCAGTCAGCACGCAGGCGCCGCCAATACCGGTGCGCTCGATGATGGTGACCTCGGCGCCGAGCTGAGCCGCGACGAGCGCGGCCTCGTAGCCACCAGGGCCGCCACCAACAATGGCAATGCGAGTCACACGCTCATTCTTCCTTATCCGCGCCGAAAGCATCTAACCTACGGATCGTGCCTCTTTACGCCGCCTACGGCAGCAACCTCGACACCGCGCAAATGCTCGAACGCGCCCCGCACTCCCCCGCGCGTGGCAACGGATGGCTGATGGGCTGGCGGCTGACCTTTGGCGGCCCGGAGCTCGGCTTCGAAGGCGCGTTGGTGACCGTAGTAGAAGAACCCTTGAGCCAGGTTTTTGTGATGCTGTACGACGTGCCGGTCTTTGACGAGGCCGAACTCGACCGCTGGGAAACCCCCGAGCTCGGCATTTACCGCAAAATCAAGGTCCGGGTGGCAACCCTCGACGGTGACGTCACCGCCTGGCTCTACGCGCTCAACGGCTACGAGGGTGGCTTGCCGGGCGCCCGTTACCTCGGCATCATCGCGGACGCCGCCGAGAGCGCGGGTGCGCCGGACGACTACGTGGCCGACCTGCGTCGGCGTCCTTGCCGGTCGATCGGATCAGCCGAGGATGGCACCACGTACGGCGACACTCCTTTCGGTGACACTCCCTTCGGGGACACTCCTTTCGGTGACACCGGTATCGGCGAATAACTTCCCCAGTTGGGTACGGTCTCGCAGATGATGACACCAGCAACCGGCGGCGATCCGTATCAAGCAGCTACCGCAGCCGCGAGCTTGGCTGCGGCCGAACTCGCCACGCTGAGCGGCGTGCCAACCCACGACGTGGCCATCGTGCTCGGGTCGGGATGGGTACCGGCGGCGGAGGCGATTGGCGCGGCCAGTGCTGACTTTTCGGTCACCGAATTACCTGGTTTCGCTCCGCCGGCAGTAGCCGGGCATGCCGGGCGAGTGCGGTCTATCCCAGTCGGTTCATCTCGGGTATTGGTCTTTCTCGGCCGCACGCATCTCTATGAGGGTCACGGCGTCGCGGCCGTCGTGCACGGCGTCCGCACTGCCGTTGCGGCCGGTTGCCGAACTATCGTGTTGACCAACGGTTGTGGCGGATTGCGGGCCGAACACCATGCCGGGCAACCAGTATTGATTAGCGACCACCTGAATCTGACGTCGGTTTCACCACTAGCCGGCGCGCGTTTCGTCGATCTCACCGACCTGTACAGTGCGCGCCTTCGTGCCATCGCCCGCGAGGTCGATACTTCATTAGCCGACGGCGTTTATGCGCAGTTACCCGGACCGCATTACGAAACGCCGGCGGAGATTCGGATGCTTCGCGCGATGGGTGCCGATCTCGTCGGCATGTCGACCGGACTTGAGGCAATCGCCGCGCGTGAAGCCGGCGCCGAGGTTCTCGGCATTTCACTGGTGACTAATCTTGCCGCCGGAATGACCGGAGAACCCTTAAACCATCAGGAAGTGCTGGCTGCCGGAGCTGCCTCAGCTGTTCGAATGGGTGCCTTGCTGGCGCAAGTATTGGAGAAGCTGTGACGAGCCCGTTTCTCGCGGCGGCACTGGCTTGGCTAGCCGAAGATCCTGACCCCGACACCCGCGCCGAGCTGCAATCCCTTCTGGACTTGGGCAGTGTGGACGCCGGGAATGTCGCCGACGCGGAGTTGGCCGACCGGTTCGGCAGCCAGCTTGAATTCGGCACGGCCGGTCTTCGCGGCGCGCTAGGTGCTGGGCCGAACCGAATGAACCAGGTTGTCGTATTGCGTGCGGCTGCCGGACTTGCCCGCTATCTGCTCGACACCGGTGGACATTCGATTGTTATTGGCTATGACGCGCGCCACAAGTCCGACGTGTTCGCGCGAGCTACGGCGTCCGTGATGGCCGGCGCGGGAATCCGAGCACTGCTGCTGCCGCAGGCGTTGCCGACCCCGGTACTTGCCTACGCCATCAGAAGTTTAGCCACCTCCGCTGGCGTCATGGTCACCGCGTCGCATAATCCGGCGCGGGATAACGGTTATAAAGTTTATCTCGGCGACGGCGGTCAGATCGTGCCGCCAGCCGATGCCGAAATAGCAAAACGGATCAATGCCGTTGGCCGGTTGGCGGAGATTCCACGATCTGACGACTGGCAGATCCTCGACGACAGTGTGACGTCGTCCTATATCGAGGCAGTTTCATCGCAGCGATTGCTAGCAACACTGCCAGCACGTGATATTCGAATCGTCTACACCCCGCTGCACGGTGTCGGCCTTGCAACCTTTCGGGCGGCGCTCTCGCGCTCCGGATTCACCTCGATTTCAGTAGTGGCCGCGCAAGCCGAACCTGATCCGGACTTTCCGACAGTCGCGTTTCCCAATCCCGAGGAGCCCGGCGCGATTGATCTCGCTCTCGAACTCGCTCGCGCCGAAAACGCCGACATCGTGCTTGCCAACGATCCGGACGCCGACCGGTGCGCGGTCGCCGTCCCAAACCCGAGCGTCGACACCACCGGAGACCCGGCCGATGACGCCGCGAGTGGCGTCGGCTGGCGAATGCTGCACGGTGATGAGGTCGGGATTCTGCTCGCGGATTTCCTGCTGCGGCAGGGCGTTTCGGGTCGATACGCCACCTCGATCGTGTCGTCGTCCGCACTGTCGGAGATGGCCAAGCGGCACGGGATGCCCTACTCCGAGACACTGACCGGTTCGAAGTGGATCGCGCAAACTGAGGGTTTGGTATTTGGCTACGAAGAAGCCTTGGGATACCTCGTGATGCCAGAATTACTACGCGACAAAGACGGCATCAGCGCGGCTGTGCTCATCGCGTTGATGGCGGCCACCCTGCGGGCCGAGGGCAAAACATTGCTCGATCAGCTCGAAAGTATCTGGCGCGAATATGGACTGTATGCCACCAAGCAGATCTCCGTGCGTGTCAACGATATCGCTCAGATCAGTGCGGCAGTCGAACAGTTACGGCAGTCACCGCCGTCCGCACTGGGCGGACTTCCCGTCGTCCTGGCCGAGGACCTCGCGAAGGACGGCGGCTCTTCAGGGCTCCCGATGACTAATGCGCTGCGTTACCGGCTAGATGGTTCGGCGCGCGGACAGGGACCAGCGAGGGTGATTGTGCGGCCAAGCGGTACCGAGGCCAAACTGAAAAGTTATCTCGAGGTAGTGATGACTGTCAGCGGTTCGCTCGACAGCGCCCAGCAAGCAGCGCGGGAACAGCTCGACGCGATCGGTCAAGAGTTGTCGGCAGCACTCGGGCTTTGATCTGATGCGCCGCTGGCAGCGCTAGAATTACCCTAGCTAAATGCGTCGCGGATCAGGTTCGCATTTAGCCCGAACTACGCGCTTTGAATTACCGTTCGCGCATACGCATATGACAGCGAAAGGCTACTCTATGGGCTGGGGGTTGCCGATGGCGGAGGTGTTGAATAGGCATCGGCCGCAGTTGGTTGAGATGGCGAAGGTGTGACGTAGGCATCGTCCCCAGTTGGTTGATTCGCACGCCCCGACGAGCTTGGGAATGGAAGGGCTGGGTCTACGACATTGCTCCATGGTCCGCTGAGACTGGCGACCGAAGCAGTCATGCTGGTGACACCGTCTGAAACCGTCATGCACAGGGACGTCGATCGGAAGGTCAAAGCCCGCGCCGTGTTGTCTTCAAGCATCAGCTGGATTGAGGCTGCGGCGACGCCGGTGCCGCAGTTGGCCGCGTTGATCGGCTTAAGGCTGCGGACGAAAGTCAGAAAGTCGATAATGTCGAAAGGCCTGATTTGGCCTCCGTCACCTTGCAACTGCCCAGTCTGGGGATCGAAATCACATACCGTAGCGAGCGTCGGCCTGGCGCTGGTGCCAGTCAGAAGACCGCCAGGGCGAGCCCCTGAAGGCAACGAAGGGGGACAGGTAGGTTGATTGGCAGGTAGAGTCGCGAGCGCATTCGGCGCATTCCGAATCTGATCAGTGCGGACTGGGCTAAATACTCCGGATGTGGTCAACGTCGCAGTTGCTGCGGCCACTGCAAACACACCCGCAACGCTGATGGCACCCCGCCGCCGCTTAGAGCGCAAACGGGCACCAAGTGCTCGAGCGTCGCGAGAAGTATCCTCAGGCGATTTCGTTGGCTCTACATGCAGATCACGTAGGACGGATGACACCTGATCGGCTAGTCCCCGAAGGTCGTTCATGGCTTACGCTCCAGTTCCATTTGGTAACGTCGCGTTTCTAGTGTCAGCTAGCCAAGGGGAATCCTGTAAAGCACGCAGAGCCTTGAAGGTCTGGCTCTTGATTGTTCCCACGCTGCGCTTGAGCTGGTGCGCTGCCTCTGCCTCAGAAAGGTCGTCAAGATAGCGGGCCACGATGACAGCGCGCTGGCGCGGCGGGAGTGCCCGAATCGCTTTGAACAAGTCTTCGTCGAATGCTGCGACAATCGGCGCAGGGACCTCCGGCAAAGATTCTAAAATGACCTCCGGCCGCCGGCGCCTCTTTTCGCTGATGAATACCGTGTAGAGAATCCGCTTCGTATATGCCAAAGGGTTGTCTGCTGAGCTCACTCGAGCCCACTTAAGCCAGCAACGCGCCAAGGCTGCTTGCACAAGATCTTGGGCGGAGTCGACATCCCCCGTCAGTGCAGCGGCTGTACGGAGTAGCGACACCTGAGACGCTGCTACAAACTCGTCGAACGTCAACGTCTGCCCCTTCTTCCCAGTCGCAATCCTATGGCCACCTCACCTACTAAGACGCCGACTGCACTGGCAAAGGTTGCCTTGTGCCCGAACGCGAATCGTGTTGGCAGTCAACTTTTCGGGATGGACACTCCCGATCTGCGACGATCTTGATGCCTTCGATAATCTCGTCAGGATTCAACGCAGCTAGTCCCGACACCGGGAGCCAACTCTGTGAACCCCACATTGGCGCCCTCGGCGGCACCTTGCGGCGCGAATATGACTTCGACCATAAATCAAAACTAGCTGTGCCCACTGACAAAAAACAGTCCGCGTCGGCAGGTTTCTAAAAACTACTGCGCGAACTGAAATTACAGAGCTAGCCGTCTGATTCTGACCCAGACATTCTGACCCAAGCAACAACACACGTCGACGTCAGCCCGTGGCACTCGGATTCTCGACCGTGCCAAGGAAAAGTGGCGCTCCGGTCGTCGTATCGGTGATGGCGAACAGGAACGGCCGGTCGACATCGACGACCTGTCCGCTGACTCTAGCGTCCAGGGGGACCATAACGACCCCGGTTGCCGCAGCCGCCTCGGTACCCTGCTCATCGACGTCGATGAAAGCCTTGTGGATAACAGCGGAAATGGATAGCGATTCGGTGGTAATGCCAGAAAAGTCGGCATCACTGGTGAAAGCATCAGTCATACCCAACGTTTGCAGCGTTTTCCCTAAGTCGAAGCTTGAATCGAAGCTGAATTTCGGCAAAGAAAGCGTGACACCGGTCGTTGCACCGGGCCGCACCATGGCGGCGAGCGTCTGAACGGTCAGCGACTTTTCCAGCACTGGCAGAGATCCGTTAGGTAAGACGATGGTCATAGCCAGCCGATTATCGCTGTAGGGCAACGTTACCGCTTGATATCCAGCGCCCTGGCTGTACCCAAGTGCAGCAGTCTCGTGCATAGTCGAGACCGCCGTCGAATGGCCATTTGCCAAGGTGAACTGCCCAGGGGCGGTGTCAGCAGACAAGAACGGAGAACTCCACTGCGCCTTGAGATAAACGGCGTTGGCCAACACCAGTCGCGTCGACGAATCAAGCAAGCCGGCCGTGAAGAGGTTCGCTATCTTGCCGCGCGTTTGATCGCTGATAGTTTTATTGATTTCGTTGGTCGCCTGGCTTGCGGAGTGCTCGAAATCGGCCCGTTCGAAGCCACTCGCATAATCCTGCGACATCGTCTTCGCGAAATCCGGCTGTAGGGTTAGGCCCTGTTGTAGCCACATCGTATTCGCGATGCTGAGTTGCGTCGGCGCGGGAATCTGCGCCAGTGATGCCGCGAGCTGTTTCGCACTATCGGCAGCACTCGCGTTATTGGCCAAATGCAGCACAGAGCGCATCTGAGCCGCAGTCTCGCCTCGGGCACCCTGCAAAGTCATCTGCAGCGCAGTCGCAATCGACAATGGCGATAACACCACGTTGCCATGACCCAGCAGGGGAAGAAGATTGACGGCTAAAGCGTCGTCCGCCGCGACGACTTGAGCGGACGTCGCGGGGACGGTCGCCACCGCCGGCTCAACCGACCCCGTCGGCTTAGCTGACCCTGACCGCCCAACCGACGCCGACGGAATTGGCCCCGATCTCGACACCGACGGCGCCGACGTAGGTGCCGACGATCGCACCGAAGCGGGCGACGATGAGCTAGCGCAGCCAGCGCTCACGGCAAGACCGACAATCGCAAGCGCGGCGCCGACGGCGTTCAGGTGAAAACGACTAGATCGCATACCGGTCCGACGCAAGCGGCGCATGCTCGGTTCCCCTCATAGTGCCTCGGAACTCGCTGCCCGAGTTCATGGTGACTCGGAAGCCACAGTCCCGGAGTCGTCGAGTGCGCGCAAGATCGCGTAGCCCGGCTTCACGACGTTCTCGATCAGTTCGAGCCGCTCATCGAACGGGATGAAAGCGCTCTTCAACGCGTTGATCGTGAACCACTGGAGATCGTCTAGTCGGTAACCGAATCCCTCGACGAGCCTTTCGAATTCGAGATTCATCGAGGTGCCGCTCATCAGGCGATTATCGGTATTGACCGTTACCCGAAAATGCAGCTTACGCAGCAAACCAATCGGATGCTCGGCCACCGACGCGACCACCCCGGTCTGTACATTGGACGACGGACACATCTCCAACGGAACGCGATTGTCGCGAACATAGGCAGCCAGTCGACCGAGCACTGGAACGCCGTCGACAACCGAGATATCGTCGACGATCCGAACGCCGTGGCCAAGTCTGTCGGCACCGCACCACTGCAATGCTTCCCAAATCGACGGCAGCCCGAATCCTTCGCCAGCATGGATCGTGAAGTGGCCATTTTCCCGTTGCATGTACTGAAAAGCGTCGAGATGGCGAGTCGGTGGATGCCCTGCCTCCGCGCCCGCGATATCGAATCCCACCACACCGCGATCACGATAACGAATAGCTAGCTCGGCGATTTCGAGCGACCGCGCGGCATGCCGCATACCGGTGAGCAATGCCCCGATCCGGATGCCGTTTCCTTCGCTACCCTGCCGAAATCCTTCGAGCACTGCCTCAACGATATCGCCGAGTTCGAGGCCCTGCTCTACATGCAATTCGGGGGCGAATCGCACTTCGGCATAAACGACATTGTCAGCCGCGAGATCATGCGCGCATTCAGCGGCAACCCGCACTAACGCATCGCGCGTCTGCATAACACCGACAGTGTGCGCGAATGTGTCGAGATAGCGTTCCAACGAACCCGAATCGGCCGCCTCGGCGAACCACCGGCCGAGTTCGTCCGCGTCTTCGGTCGGCAGGTCACGATAACCGTGGGCGCGGGCCAGCTCGACGACGGTCGCCGGCCGTAAACCACCGTCGAGGTGATCATGCAGTAGCGCCTTAGGTGCGAGCCGAATCTGGCCCGGCGCGGCTGGAGCACTCATGCTTCGACCGAGGTGCGGAACACCGAGGCGCCAAGCATCGCGACACCGGACGGCGAGGTGCCGAGTCGACGGACGTATTGCCCGATCATCGTGCCTCCGGGCACCAGAATCGGAGCGGGCGCGGCAATCAAACGCGACATCAACAGCTACCTTCTCGACGACGTGCTTTCTCGCCGACATAAACGGACATGAGCTGACGTAAGGAGTATCGACCATGTCTCATCAGCATGTCCGATGTCGACCCGCCGCACCGGAGGGAAGCTATGGCGCTCTCGTCTCGATAGACCGCGCCGAGACCGCCAAAGCTTCCGCCGAGTTCGCTCGGGAGGGGTTCGGTCGGGACGAGTGCGGCCAGGCTGACGTCCGCCGGGCCGACTTCCGCCAGGCCCAACTTCGGCGTCCGAGATCGCCGTCAACCTGCCTGATAGCCGGAGCCCGACAGCGACACTCGCTCGACCTTGTCGACTCGCCTATCCAGCGACGGTTACGCTGACCCGTCATGCGTGTATTTTATCGACGGCGCCCACGCAGGTCGCTCCGATCCGCCACCACAGCAGTCGCCATGACATCGGGTGGCCTACTCGTGGCCAGCTTCGCCTTAGCTGGTCTCGCGGGTCCAGCATTCGCCAGCCCGACCTTGGGCGACGGTCCGGCACCGGCAGCTCCAGCACCGGCTGCTCCAGCACCGGCCACTGACACTCTCGGCGGTAACCAACTGGCTGCCCCCGGCCTTGTCGTCGATACCAGCGCGGGCGTGCCTGCGCTGCCGACCATCACCGCGACGTCCTTCGTCGTGGTGGACGCCGATACCGGCAATGTGCTGGCAGCGCACAACGCGCACGAGAAGCTCGCGCCGGCCAGCACCCTGAAGACGCTGACGGCACTCACGCTGCTACCAAAACTCCAGCCCGCTACAACCATCGTCGGGACCAGTGACGCGCCTGCCGTCGACGGCACCAAAGCCGGCATTGTGACAGGAACCACCTATACGGTCGGCAATCTGTTCACCGCGATGTTGATGATGTCGGCCAACGACGCGGCCGTGGAACTCGCCGACGTCAACGGCGGCCTCGCGCCGACACTGGCCCAGATGAACGCCGAGGCTGCGCACCTGCAGGCTGATGACACGGTGGCGCTGACTCCGGACGGTCTCGACGCCGCCGGACAATCGTCGTCCGCCTACGATCTCGCGCTCATCTTTCGGGCCGGCATGAAGCTGCCGTCCTTTCAGCACTACCTTTCGCTGCACAGCGCGGCATTCCCGGCGCCGAATCACGGCTCGTTCCAAATCCAGACGCATGACGAACTGCTCAACGATTATCCGGGCATGATCGGCGGCAAGAACGGCTACACGATCGCCGCCGACGCGAGTTATGTCGGGGCGGCCAGTCGGGGCGGCAAAACCATCATCGTGGCGTTAATGCGCGATCAACCAAACTTCTGGCCCGAGGCAAAAGCCCTACTCAACTGGGGATTCGCCGCGGATCCAGTAGCCACACCGGTCGGAACGCTGATCTCGCCACTGGTCCCGAAACCACCGGTTACAGCGGCGTCCGCGGCGGCAAGGCAGCAGCATGTCAAAGTCACCGCTGCCCGCTCGGTCCATCATGGCGGCTCCGGCATAGTCGATGTGCTCGGCTGGACGGCGGCCATTCTGGTAGCTCTTCTTTCGGCCGTTGCCGCCCTTCGGATTCGCAGTCTCAATCGCCGCCATCGCCGTCGCCATGACAATTACTTGGCGACACTGTCGCGGCTATAGCTAAAAGCTAGCCGAGCTAAAAGCTAGCCACGTAACGCGAACTCGCGCGCTGTTCGCCATACTCCGTCGAGACCGCGTTCAAACAACCCGAAACTCCGCACCTCAAACGCCGCGCGAAAATCGGCCAGCGCGGAAAACGCGAAATCGAGCGTATCGCCAGGAAGATCGTGCGCGACCGTCACGTGCGGGTGGTAATTGAATTTCAGAGTGCGCGCGAGCGGGCCAGACCTGACCGCTTTCTCGACACGTTCGCACCCGCTAATACCCACCGCGAGCGCGATAAAGACCACCGGCGATACCGGCCTGAAACTGCCGGTGCCACGCAACTGAATCTCGAAAGTCGGCTGCCCAGCGGCGACGTCGTCCAAATGGCGTTCGATCTCGGCAATCTCGGTTTCATCGACCTCGGTCGGCGGCACCAAAGTGACGTGCGGCGGAATCGCATCGGCCATCGGATCACCAAGTTCGTACCGCCAGCGCCGCAAATCTGTTGCCCACGGCTCCGGCAACCCGATCGCCACGCCCATCACGCGCACCGTCATGGACGGATCCCGCGCACAGCAACCGTCAGGGTCGCGGCCCCGGCCTTCGGCATGGCGTCGATCACCGTGCGGCCGGCAGAAAACCGACGCGTTCGCGAACAACCTCCATGGTGGCGCTGGCTACCTCTCGCGCTTGGGAAGCTCCACTGGCCAATATCGCATCGAGAGTCGAAAGATCGTCGAGATACTCCTTAGCTTTGCGCTGAACCGGGGTAACAAATTCGACGACGACATCGGCGAGATCTTTCTTGAGGTCGCCGTATCCCTTGCCCGTATAAGAATTCTCAAGATCAGCGATCGTTCTCCCGGTCAATGCCGAATATATCGTCAGGAGATTGCTGATACCTGGTTTAGCTTCTTTGTCATAGCGGACGACGGCTTCGCTGTCGGTGACTGCCGAACGAATCTTCTTCGCCGTCACTAGCGGATCGTCGAGCAGGCTAATCGTGCCCGCGTCAGGTAGCGACTTGCTCATCTTTGAGGTAGGCACTTGCAGGTCGGCAATCTTCGCCGTCGACGTCCCAATGTGCGGTTGCGGAATCGTAAAAGTCTGGCCGAAACGACTGTTGAAACGATTCGTCAGATCGCGGGTCAACTCAAGATGCTGGCGCTGGTCTTCACCGACCGGCACCCGATCGGCTTGGTAGAGAGCAATATCGGCGGCCTGCAGAATCGGATAGGTGAAATATCCGACGCCGACATTTTGCGCGCGCGCTGATTTGTCTTTGAATTGCGTCATCCGGCTAGCCTCGCCGAATCCGGTCAGGCAGGCGAATATCCAGGCCAGCTCAGTGTGCTCGGGCACATGACTCTGCGCGAACAGCGCGCACCGCTTCGGGTCGACCCCGAGCGCGAGCAGCTGCGCCGCCGAGACCAAGGTGCGGCGACGAAGCACCGCTGGATCCCAGTCGACGGTGATCGCATGCAGGTCGACAACGCAGTAGAACGCGTCGAAATCGTCCTGCAACAACACCCAGTTCTGCAGCGCGCCCAGATAATTACCCAGGTGAAACGAGTCGGACGTCGGCTGGATGCCGGAGAGCACCCGCAGACGACGACCCTCGGCAAGATCTGGACCAGATGGGGTAGTGGAAGACATAGTGATCATTCTCCCAAACCCGACGCCGCTGGCGGTACAGCGGCACCGATCTGGTTGGCTAAATCCACGCCAGCGAGCGGGTTGGCGGCATCAGCCAGGTCAACGGCGGGGTCGGACGGCCCCGATGGCTCTCCCAGCGCGGCATCACCCGACGGTGGTGCCGGAAAGGCCACCCGGACCCGAGCCACCCGGCGTCCGTCCAACTCAGCCACGCTGATCGTGTAACCCTGCGTATAGACGACGTCGTCGAGATCGGGCACGTGGCCGAGCTGGGCCATCATGAATCCGGCGACCGTCTCGTAGCGACCGTCCGGCAGCCGCAAACCGATTTCCTGGTAGAAGTCATCGAGGTTGAGGAGCCCGTCAACCACGACGTCACCGCCGCGAAGCCGTCTCGCCGCGACAGCGTCTCGGTCGTATTCGTCACGGATATCGCCGACAACCTCTTCGACCAGATCTTCCAAGGTGACAATGCCGGCGGTGCCGCCGTACTCATCGACGACGATGGCCAGATGCTGCCCCTCACGACGCATCTCCGACAGCGCGACCAACACATTCACGCTGTCGGGCAACATTTTGATCGGCCGGACGAGATCGCCGACCTTGCCCGATCGCGCGACCATATCGGCATCTGCCCGCAACAACACCAGATCGCGGATGTGCACGAATCCGATGACGTCATCGTGTGACCCTCGGACGACGGGATAGCGCGAATGCGGCCCAGCCGCTACCACTTTCAATGCCTGCGCGACCGTGGTGGCCGCATCCAAGAATTCGACTTCGGTGCGTGGTACCAAAACCTCGCGCAGCTTGCGGTCACCGGCCATGAAAACTTCGTCGATGAGTTGCCGTTCATCGCGGCCGAGCGAAGTGTGCGTCGCCACCAGCCCACGTAGCTCCTCTTCGCTGATCTGCTCGCGAGTCGCGTCCGGGTCGCCACCGAGCAGCCGGACGACGATGTCGGTCGAGATCGACAGCAGCCAGATAATCGGCCGCATCAAGCGGGCGAACCGTTCGAGCGTGGGGGCAGCCAGCTGAGCCGCCGATTCAGCACGCTGTAACGCCAACCGCTTCGGGGCCAACTCCCCCAATACCAGCGTGAAGAACGAGATCACCATGGTGACAAGCAGAAAGCCCAGGACGTCGGCAGCGGTCTTGCGCATGCCAAAGTGCCGCAACGCGTCTCCAGCGTCGGCGGAAAGGGTCACCGCGCCGTACGCCGAAGAGAGCAGCGACGTCAGCGTGACGCCAATCTGCACGGCCGCGAGGAATCGGTTCGGATTCTCTACCAATCGCGCCACGGCGGCACCACGACGGCCGCGAGTAGCCAGACCCTTAGCCTGGCTGTCGCGTAACGAAACGAGCGAAATCTCGGTCGCCACAAAAGCAGCCTCGATGACGATCAGCGCCGCGACAACCGCGATATCGACGCCGACGTTCACCGACTACACCTACCGTTCACCGGTTGTACCTACCCGGATGGGCGCCATAACCACCTGCACGATCATCGGCATAGTGACCGGTGTAGCCGTCGCCCTGGCAACCGCCACAACCAGCTGCACCCTCACCAAGGTTCATGACCAAAACATTAGTGGCTCTCCGACCTGGCCAAGACCGCCGTCGGACAGAACCACCACTCTCGTGCCAGTTTCTGTGGTGCTACTGATCTTGGGCACCACTTTCTCGGGTCCTTTGCTCTGCCCCGTCGGCGGGGCATAGCAAAGGACCCGAGAAAGCAAATCCTCGTCGGCCGCACGACCGACGAGGATTTGGGCAAACCGGGCCGCAGTCGGCCGGGCTGGCCGCGACCAGGCAGGGCTGGGTGTTATCCGACCTTGATCTTCAGGTTCTCGTCGAGCGCCGCGAGGAAATCCTGAGTAGTAAGCCACGGCGTCTCAGCCGACACGAGCAAGGCAAGGTCCTTCGTCATTTTGCCGCTCTCGACGGTCTCGATGCAGACCGCCTCCAACGCTTCGGCGAAGCCGATGAGCTCAGGTGAGTTGTCGAGCTTGCCGCGGTGTTGCAAACCCCGAGTCCACGCGAAAATGGACGCAATCGGGTTCGTCGAGGTCGGCTTTCCTTGCTGATGCTGACGAAAGTGCCTTGTTACGGTGCCATGCGCCGCTTCGGCTTCGACCGTCCGACCGTCTGGAGTGAGCAGCACCGACGTCATCAAGCCGAGTGAACCGAAACCTTGGGCAACCGTGTCGGATTGCACGTCGCCGTCATAATTCTTGCAAGCCCAGACGTAACCGCCCTCCCACTTCAGGGCGGCGGCAACCATGTCGTCGATCAACCGATGCTCATAGGTGATACCGGCAGCTTCGAAATCGGCTTTGAATTCTGACTCGAAAACCTCGGCGAACAAATCTTTGAACCGGCCGTCGTACGCCTTCAGAATGGTGTTCTTCGTCGACAGATACACCGGATATTGACGGTCAAGGCCGTAGCGCATCGACGCTCGAGCGAAATCGCGGATCGAATCGTCGAAGTTGTACATGCCCATGACGACACCGCCGCCGGTGAACTTCGCTACCTCGAACTCCATCGGCGATCCGCCGTCGGTTGGCACGTATGTCAGCGTGACTGTGCCAGGCCCGGGCACCACAAAGTCGGTTGCCTTGTACTGGTCGGCATGCGCGTGACGACCGATCACGATCGGTTTGGTCCACCCGGGCACCAACCGCGGAATGTTCGAGATAATGATCGGCTCTCGGAAAATAACGCCACCGAGAATGTTGCGGATCGTGCCATTCGGCGACTTCCACATTTTCTGCAGCCCGAACTCGGTAACTCGCGCTTCGTCCGGAGTAATCGTTGCGCATTTCACACCGACGCCATGCCGCTTGATTGCCTCGGCCGCGTCGATGGTGACCTGGTCGTTGGTGGCGTCACGGTGCTCGATGCCAAGGTCGTAGTAGTCGAGATCGACGTCGAGGTAAGGCAGAATCAACTGCTCTTTGATAAACAGCCAGATGATTCGGGTCATCTCGTCGCCGTCAAGTTCGACGACCGGGTTAGCTACCTTGATTTTCGCCATCGTGTGCTTTCTCCCTGGTAACAACGAGCTTTCAGAGCATTACGAGCTTTTCGAGCATTGAGGTACCGATGAAAACCTAGAAATCAGAGCCCGGCGACGTCCGCCTGCTTGGCTCGCACCGCTTCAGCGGCTTCGCGTAGTGCGGCCAGTTCCGTTTCCGACAGCTGCGTTTCGATAACCCGCTTCACGCCGCTAGCGCCGATCTCAGCTTCGACGCCGAGATAGACCCCGGAGATTCCGTACTGTCCGTCGACCCACGCGCAGACCGGAAGTACCGCGCCCGAGTCAGTCGCGACGGCCAACGCCATTCGAGCGGCCGCAGCAGACGGCGCGTAATACGCCGACCCGGTCTTGAGGAGCGCGACTACTTCGGCCCCACCATTACGGGTGCGGGTTACCAGTTCGTCGATTTTCTCCGCCGACAAAAGGTCGGCGAGCGCGCGCGATTGGCCGTCAATGGTGACCGTGCATTGCGAAGGCACTGGAACCATTGTGTCGCCGTGAGAACCAAGCGTTAGCGTTCGGACCGAGCCAACCGGCACTCCAAGCTCACCCGCGACGAAGTTCGTAAACCTCGCCGTGTCGAGCATGCCGGCCTGACCGAGCACCTGATTCTTGGGAAATCCGGTAGCGAGCTGAGTGAGCGCCGTCATTTCGTCAAGCGGGTTCGACACCACGATGACGACAGCGTCGGGCGCGTGCTTGGCGACATTCTCCGCCACGCCGCGAACAATGCCGGCATTGGTCTCGATGAGATCCATCCGGCTCATGCCGGGCTTGCGGGGCAGACCAGCCGTAATGACAACGACGTCCGAACCGGCAATCGCCTCATATCCGCCGCCATCGGCGGTGGTGGTCTGGCCGACCATCTCAGTCTCGAAGCCTTCGACCGGCCGCGACTGGTTGATGTCGAGCGCCAGCCCTTCGGACTTGCCCTCAAGGATGTCGGTGAGCACAACCGTCTTGAAGACGTCGTACTCGGCCAACCGCAGAGCGGTGGTCGAACCGTAGAAGCCGGCGCCGATAACGGCGACCTTCTTTGTGCGCTCACTCATGTCGATCAGACTCCTGGCCGTCGAGGTTCCAGTACGGGCGTCATGCTATGCGTGGACGACGAACCGGCGCGCGGGGGGCTGCTGTCAGCTGCTGAGCTGTCAGGTCTTGGTGATGAGGACGAGAACCGTCAAGGCGATGCCGATACCGGCCATGGTGACGACGTCCACAAACCGGCTACGCACCGCCAACAGACCCACGCGACGAGTCGGTAGCAGCATGCGCAGGACGGCGGCGCCAAAAGTGCCACCAGCGATTGCCAGACTGCCCCACCGAAAGTGGTGCATCGCGATCACGGCGAGACCGACTCCGGTAACGGCAATCACCAGCGTCAACGGCCACTCACCCAGCAGCCAACTGCCACGCCGCTGCGCCTCGACCGGAACAGCGGCGGCCATTTCGGAATCAGCGGCTACATCAGAGGCAGCGGCCCCATCGGCGTCGTCCATCGAAAGCGCGACACCTCTCGCCCCCGCTGACGAACGGGGGATTCCCACTGTCATCGAAGAGCCTCCTGTCGAAGCCACCAGCCTAACCCGCGCGTTCGGCCGCCTCGACGACGTTGGTCAGCAACATTGCCACCGTCATCGGGCCGACGCCACCAGGCATCGGAGCCAGGTAGCCGGCCACCTCGCGCACACCGGGATCGACGTCGCCGGTGTAACGGCCCTTGCCATCGTCGCCAATAACGCGGGTAATGCCAACGTCGAGCACGGCCGCTCCGGGCTTGATCATGTCTGGCGTAACGAGTCCGGGTACACCTGCCGCCGCTACCACGATGTCGGCTCGGCGCACCGTACCGGCCAAATCTTTGGTGCCGGTGTGACAGGTCGTCACAGTGGCATTCTCGGTTCGGCGAGTCAGTAGCAGCCCGATCGGGCGGCCAACCGTGACACCGCGGCCGATCACCACCACCTCGGCACCGGCCAGCGGCACGTCGTAGCGGCGCAGCAATTCCAAGCAACCGCGAGGCGTGCACGGCAACGGGCCAGGCTGCATCAAAACCAGTCGGCCGAGACTGCTCGGGTGCAGACCGTCGGCGTCCTTGCTGGGATCCATCAGCTCAAGCACCGCGAGTTCGTCGAGGCCGCGCGGCAGCGGCAGCTGCACGATGTAACCGGTGCACGCCGGGTCAGCGTTCAGTTCGCGTACTACCGCCTCAACGTCAGCTTGAGATGCGGACGCCGGCAGATTCTTCTCGATACTTACCATGCCGACCTCGGCACAGGCACGATGCTTGCCCGCGACATAGGCGTGGCTGCCCGGATCGTCACCCACCAGCACAGTGGCAAGACCAGGGACGACACCCCGCGCACGCAGCGCGGCGATCCGCACCTTCAGCTCGGCCCGAATCGCGGCCGCTGTCGCCTTGCCATCGAGGATCGTCGCTGTCATGCGGCCCAGTATTTCACGAACACCTGGAGGCGCCCCGATTCAACAAGCAGCCAATGATCTCGCGGCGATTAGTGGAAGAAGTGCCGGGTGCCGGTGAAGTACAGCGTGACCCCGGCGGCTTGGGCGGCTTCGATCACTTCGGCGTCCCGGATTGATCCGCCAGGCTCGACGACGGCACGCACACCGGCGTCGATCAGCAGTTGCAAGCCGTCCGCGAAGGGGAAATACGCGTCGGACGCGCACACTGAACCAGCCGCCCGATCGCCAGCGCGCCAGATCGCGATGCGGGCTGAATCGACCCGATTAACCTGACCCATACCAACGCCGACGGTTGCCCGATCTGAGCTGAGCAGGATCGCGTTCGACTTCACTGAGCGAATCGCCCGCCAAGCAAAGTTCAGCTCGGCGAGTGTGTCGGCGTCAGCCGCAGTGCCTGCCTGCAACGACCACGAGTCAGGATCGTCGCCGTCGGCTTCGATATCGTCGACGCTCTGCACCAGCAGTCCGCCGCTGATCTGCCGGCTCTCAATGGTGCGGCCGGGGTGCATACCCGCGCAGCGCAGCAACCGCAGATTCTTCTTGTAGCTCAGGAGTTCGAGCGCATCGTCGTCGAACCCAGGCGCGCAAACAACCTCGGTGAAAATCTCCGCGATCTGCTCAGCTAAAGCAAGAGTCACCGGCCGATTAGTCGCGATCACGCCACCATAAGCGGACGCCGGGTCACACGCGTTCGCCTTACGATGGGCTTCGGCAATATCGGTACCGATCGCGATGCCACAAGGGTTCGCGTGCTTAATGATGGCCACGCACGGCTCAGTAAAGTCATAAGCCGCTCGCCTGGCCGCATCAGTATCGACGTAGTTGTTGTATGACATCGCCTTACCGTGCAGCACTTTTGCCTGCGCCAAGCCGAGCGGGCCATGGTCAGCCCGGTACAAAGCCGCTCGCTGATGCGGGTTTTCGCCGTAGCGCAACACTTCGTCGCGGTGCCAACTGCCGACCATCCAGTTGGAGAATCCGGTGCCGTCATCGGTTGGCGCATAAACATTGCCGAGCCAGGAGGCGACCGCGATGTCATACGACGCGGTGTGCACGAAAGCGTCGACGGCCAGCGCTTTCCTTTCCTGTAAGGAAAATCCGCCGGTGCGCAATGCACTCAGAATGTCACCGTAGCGCTCCGGAGACACAACAACTGCCACCGATTGGTGATTCTTGGCGGCGCCCCGCACCATCGACGGACCACCGACATCGATCTGCTCGACGACGGCGTCAGGAGCGGCACCACGGGCAACGGTTTCGCGGAACGGATACAAGTTCGACACCAACAGATCGAAGGATGCGATATCGAGATCGGCGAGCTGGCGAAGGTGATCGGGGTTGCGAGTATCGGCGAGCAAACCCGCGTGCACCTTGGGATGCAACGTCTTAACCCGGCCGTCCAGGCATTCGGGAAAGCCGGTGAGCTGTTCGACCGAGGTAACGGCCACGCCGGCTTCAGCCAACACCGCGGCCGTGGTACCGGTCGAGACGATCTCGACCCCAGCGGCCACCAAACCCTGGCCGAGTTCGACCAAACTCGTCTTGTCGTAGACCGAGATCAACGCCCGCCTAATCGGACGCCGTCCGGCATCTGCGGAGTCGCCCGAACTGCTGGCCGAAACGCTCGAGTCATTCACGAGATGGAGACCTTTCTTCCTTCGATGGTCCAACCATGACGAGCCATTCGGCCCACGGTGTCGACGAGCAATGCCCGCTCGACGGTCTTAATTCGTTCGTGCAGTGAGGTTTCGTCGTCGCCCTCGAACACCGGAACGGTGTCTTGGGCCAAAATCGGGCCGGTATCGATGCCGTCGTCCACCAAGAAAATGGTGCAACCACTGACTTTGACGCCATAAGCCACCGCGTCACGCGGGCCGTGCATGCCGGGAAAAGATGGCGACAGCGCCGGATGAGTGTTGATGACCCGTCCGCCGAATCGGCCGATGAACGCGGCACCGACAAGCTTCATAAAGCCGGCCAGCACAACAAGGTCTGGCTCAAAATCCGAGACCGCCTCGGTAAGCGCGAGATCCCACCCAGATCGGTCGGTGAAATCGTTGACTCGCACCACAAACGTCGGAACATCAACCTTGATCGCCCGGTCAAGAGCCAGAATCTCGCCGCGATCGGAGCCCACCGCTACCACGGTCACGCCATACCCGGGGTCGACGCAGGCATCGAGTAACGCTTGCAGGTTCGTGCCGCTGCCTGAGACCAGGACGACGATCCGCAACGGGTTGCCGGGCAGCGCGAGCTCCTTCGAAGGCACCGGAGACCTCAAACGCACCGGCTGCGGCTCACAATATCCGGGCATCGAGCGGCGATCTTCAGCGGCTCATGGCGTCGCGAGTTGCTCCCGCTTCGAACGGTTCGACCACCAAGCGACGACGACCACGGTTCCGGCCGCGACGACGCCGATTTCGGCCGCCGCGGCAAGCCCGACCCAATATCCGGTCGGCCCGACAACCGCCATCCTGCCCGGCCCGAACGCGCCCGACGACAGCCAGCAAACGATCCCCAATAACACGGCGCACACCATGCCAGCGGCGAGCGCGAGGCCCGCGTCAAGCAACCGGTAACGCCGCCACCACGCCCCGTTGTCGGGTGTGACGTCAGTCGGCCCGGCGTCATTCTTCAGTGCGGCGCCGTTTGGTGTGCCGCTGTTCAGTGCAACATCTTTTGGCGTGACGTCGTCCGATGACGTGGCACGTGCGACCAACCAACCGGTGACGACGCCTGCTGCCAGCGGCCCAAGAATAGAGAGCCACGCGATGGCTGGTACCGAACCAGAATTCGGTAGTGGCGCTAGTAATGGCAACGCCGGAACCGCACCCACATGGACGCCGAACAGCGACACCGATGTGCCGGTGCCGACGGCAAAGCCGGGCCCAGCTCCCAGCGAGGCCACCCACGCCACCGCGTTCGGCAGATACGCGATCGATGCCACGATCAGCAACGCGGTGCCGGGAATTCCTGGATGCAGCGAGCTACTCAACACTTGCGCACGGTGGATATGCCCGATCAACGCGAGTGCGCCACCGATGGCCGCGACCCCAATCACGACGGCAAAACCCGAGACCGCCGACCGAAGCAGCACCCTCGACCAGTTGGGTAGCCGGGCGGCCAGCGACGAAAATCCGCCGGTCTCTCGTAACGCGCCAAAACCCGCGCAAACAAAGGACAACACGAAAGCGCCCACGAGCCCCTGCAGCGCCGAAGCCCGGACGCCGGCGTCCGGAACGGCTTTGGTCAACAACGCGGCCGCGACCGCGTAGGGCACAGCGATAGCGACCGTTACCCCTGCTGTATCGAGTAAATCGCGCGCATCGGTAAGACGAGCCGCCTGTCGACCACCACGCACCAACAAAATTCCGAGCAACCAACTAAGCCCGAGCGGGACGACGGAAACATCGCCACCAGGAACAGCGAGCGCGCAGTGCTGGGCAAGTAACCAGATCGCGACCGCCATCGCCAACGCGGGCGCCAAGGCGTTGCTGTGATGAGCTGCGGTGACCCAACCGACCAAGACGACGCAGACCAGCAACGCCAGCCCGAGTAGGGCAACCCACAGCGCGACAGCGATGCCGACCAAGACCGTCGGGCGGGACCGTGGTGGGGCATCGCCAAAATCCACCGGGCCAAGCGCGCCTTGTTTCTTGGTCGCGCCTGCCGGCGGATGCACCCTGGTACCAGCGGTCGCCGTCATTGAAACCATGGTCCCAGCCGCGACGACGACATCGAGGAATCCGCCTAGGCCTCGGGGTGTCGCGCCATTTGAGCACGGTACGAGCGCCGGAAATGCACCAAAGTGTCGTGGCACAGTTCCTTGACCTAGCCATGACCGAGTCAGGATCATGTCCCGGGAACCGCTCCGGGCAACAGCTCGCTGGCGACAAAGAGGGGGACCCATGACGGTGCTCGCACGCGGCTCATGGCCGCGCTCGACTCGTCGGTTTTCGGTGATGCGCGCGGGTGTGCCCTCGACAGCCGGCAGATTGGCCGCGACGTCGATATCGGCATTAGTGCTAGCTCATCTACATCTGGCAAGCCGACCAGCGACCCTGTGCCCACTCCGCGCGCTTACCGGCATTCCGTGCCCGCTCTGCGGCGGGACGACGGCAGCCGTGCGACTCGGTCACTTCAACCTCATCGGCGCGCTCGCTGCCAATCCGGTCGCCGTTTTCGGCGGTATTGGTGTGGTTGCCGCGCCTCTAATTCTCGGTCCCGGTGGCCTGGATCGGCTATCTTTCGCCGAAGGCCGCATTCTCACGCGTGCGGTTATTGCCGCTCTCGTGTTCTCAGAAGTCTGGCAACTCATCCGGTTTGGCGTCTGGTGACGCGCCGTATCTGCTGACGCCGTGTCCGGCAGGCTTCGTACCTGAATATCTCGCACCGCACTCAAGGAGGAAACATGTCCACACCATCTGACCCAGGCTCGGGCGAGCCAGATCCCTGGGCTGCCCCGCCAGCCAACCCGGGCGGCGCAAGCCAACCTCCCCCGCCGCCTCCGCCGCCGTACGGTCAGCCACCGGCATATGGGCAACAGCCTCCACCGCCACCTGGCTACGGCCAGCAACCCCCGCCCCCGCCTCCCGGATACGGCCAGCAGCCGTACGGGCAGCCGGCTCCTGGATATGGGCAGCAACCCGGCTACGGTCAACCCGCAGGTTACGGCCAGCCCGGCTACGGAAGCGCACCGCCCACTGGCAATTACGCTTCATGGGGCCAGCGATTGGGTTCCGGTGCCATTGACTATCTGATACCCAGCATTATCGCGGGCGTATTTCGGTCGATCTCGGCGGTGCTGTACGCGCTGGTCGGGTTGGTCGCGCTCGGCTGGATTATTTACAATGCTTATCAGGCTGGCCAGACCGGCCAGTCAATGGGTAAGAGGATGCTTCACCTTCGTCTGGTCCGTGCCACTGATGGGCAAAATATCGGTGGCGGACTGGCAATCGGACGTTACTTCCTGCATATCCTCGATGGCCTACCGTGCCTCCTCGGCTACTTATGGCCGCTCTGGGATTCCAAGAAGCAGACCTTCGCCGACAAGATCGTCGGGTCTATCGTCATACGGGCCTAACGTTTCGGATCGATAAAGTAAAAGAAGGGCCGGTGCGGAATTCCGCACCGGCCCTTCTTTTATTACTTACTTCTTGACTTAACCGGCAGCGTTGCTCGGATCGTTTGGCGGCGGGAAGCCAGGTGCCGAGTCAGGCACTGGGTTCGACGCTGGAGCCTGTGTTGGTGCGGCCTGCGGAGCACCGAACGAAGAATCGACAGGCGGTGCTCCATAGGGTGCCGCGTTAGGCGCGACCGGAGTTCCGTAAGACGCCAGTGGCGCACCCGGTGTGCCAGTGGCTGCCGGGCGAGGCATCGCCGAAGAATCCCAAGCTACTTTCTCTCCTGATGCCTTGAAGTTCAGGAACGCGAACACTGTCTCGGCGATCGCGAGAATCAGGAAAATGTACCCGGCCCAGGCTAGACCTTCCGAGATACCTTTGCCGTGCACACCGTTCAGCGGGTCGAAGATCAACCACTCGAAAAGAACAAAGAGCGTGCCAAGGCCTGCGGCTCCCGCAACAATCACATTCCAGCCGAGCGGCGCCTTCGGCAACTGCGCGATCGAAAAGACGCGAATGGCGGTGATGGCCACGGCTGCCAAAAGCAGTAAAACGCCGAGGATTCCGAAGCCTTGCCACGCGCTGTAGTTCCTGCTGTAGCTCTCGTGGAAAATCCCGGCAACACCGCCATTGTACGAAGCCTGGTACCAGGGCAGGAACGAAAAGATGAAGGCAGCTATGCCAGCACCCAGGATGCCCTGGTCGTTCCGATTGATCTGCTTCAGGTCGAAGCCGGGCATATACCCAATCCTCCTTGGATGTGGCGGCGTTTGATGCGCCGTCCAAATGACGAGTCATCATTCAGCAAAGCGCGACCAATGTCTACGGTTCCTGTTAGCAAACTGGGAACTTTTCGCCTTGCGATGAAGAAGAGCCCGCCGTGAGGTCACTTGATACGCCGACTCTAAGCCACATACCGCCTAGAATCGGGCATCCCACACGGGCGCGTTGATAGCAACCTGGCCCGTCAGCAGCCTCGAAACGAACGGCCGCGAATCAGCCGGGGCTCAGCGAGCCGTCATGATTTCGCGCATCAGGCGAGCGGCTTCGCTCGGCGTCCGACCGACTTGGACGCCGACCTTCTCCAGTGCTTCCTTCTTGGCGACCGCAGTGCCGGACGAGCCGGACACGATCGCGCCGGCGTGGCCCATCGTCTTGCCCTCAGGAGCGGTGAAGCCGGCGACATAGCCGACCACCGGCTTGGTCACATTCGCCTCGATGAAGGCGGCGGCGCGCTCTTCGGCGTCTCCCCCGATTTCACCGATCATGACGATGGCGTCGGTATCGGGGTCGTCTTGGAATGCGCGCAGGCAATCGATGTGGGTGGTGCCGATGACCGGGTCGCCGCCAATACCGACACAGGTCGAGAAGCCGATATCGCGTAGCTCGAACATCATCTGATACGTCAGCGTGCCGGATTTCGAGACCAGCCCGATTCGGCCGGCCGAGGTGATATCAGCCGGAATAATGCCGGCGTTCGATATGCCAGGCGAAGCGATGCCTGGGCAGTTCGGCCCAATGATGCGAGTCTTATTGCCACGCGAAACCGCATAAGCCCACGCTGCCGTCGAGTCGTGCACCGGAATGCCCTCGGTGATAACGACCGCGAGCGGGATCCCAGAATCGATAGCCTCGATCATGCCGGTCTTTGCGCCGGCTGGCGGCACGAAACTGACGACGACATTCGCGCCGGTCTTGTCGATTGCCTCCGCGATCGAGCCGAATACCGGCAACGCGGTGCCGTCGAAATCGAGAGTGGTGCCGGCCTTGCGCGGGTTAGTGCCACCGACCACGGTGGTGCCCGCGGCCAACATTCGGCGGGCGTGCTTGCTGCCCTCCGAACCGGTAATGCCCTGCACGATCACGCGGCTATTGCCGTCGAGGAAGATCGCCATCGTCGTGTCTCCCTTTACCGAATCTGCGCGGCGGCAGCGAGTTCAGCGGCTCGGCGAGCCGCGCCGTCCATCGTGTCGAACTGTTCTACGCCAGCCAAACCGGCCCGAGCCAAAATCGCCCGACCCTCCTCGGCGTTATTACCGTCAAGCCGGACGACGAGAGGCGCGTCGATCTTTTCGCCCGCGTCGTGCAGTGTGCCGATTGCGGCAACGATCCCGTTAGCGACCTCGTCGCAGGCGGTGATACCGCCGAAAACATTAACGAAAACCGATTTCACCGCGGGGTCGGAAAGCACCACACCCAGGCTCGCGGCCATCACATTCGCCGACGCGCCACCACCGATATCGAGGAAGTTCGCTGGCCGGACGCCGCCAAACTCCTCGCCCGCATAAGAAACGACGTCGAGCGTGCTCATCACCAAACCGGCGCCATTGCCGATAATGCCGACCTCGCCGTCAAGCTTCACATAGTTGAGGTGAGCTGCTTTTGCCTTAGATTCCAACGGATCTGCCGATTCGATATCGACCAAAGCAGCATGCGCGGGCTGGCGGAAATCGGCATTCTCGTCGAGCGTGACTTTGCCGTCGAGTGCCATCACCAAGCCGGCCGGCGTCTTCACCAGCGGGTTGACCTCGACCAGGGTGGCATCTTCTTTGACGAAGACGTCCCACAGTTTGACGATGACGTCGGCAGCCTGGTCGAGCACCTCGGACGGGTAGCCGGCCGCGACCGCGATCTCGCGCGCCTTGGCGACGTCCACCCCGGCAATAGCGTCGATCGGAATCTTGGCGAGCGCCTCGGGCTTCTCGACCGCGACCTGCTCGATCTCCATGCCACCCTCGCGCGATGCCATCGCGAGGAAGGTGCGATTCGATCGATCGAGCAGAAATGAAAAGTAATACTCCTGCTCGATGTCAGTGGCCTCTGTCACCAGCACCCGATGGACAGTGTGACCTTTGATGTCCATGCCCAAGATCGCAGCCGCCTTGGCCTGCGCGTCGGCTGCGTCGTCGGCCAGCTTCACGCCGCCAGCCTTGCCTCGACCGCCGGTCTTCACCTGCGCCTTGACCACCACCCGACCACCGAGTCGACTGGCGATCTCCGCCGCGGCTTCGGCCGTGGTGGCGATGTCACCGGGGGTTACCGGCACGCCATGAGCCGCGAACAGGTCTCTGGCCTGGTACTCGAACAAATCCACGCTGTGCCGTCCTCGGGTCTGCGATAGGGCGGGTGCTGGAACGGAGGTAGGTCGAGGCTATCGGTCGACTCGTTCGGCCGAAGATGGGGCCAAAGACAAGGCCGTAAGCTACGCCGCGTCGCGGTCCACTCGATAGATAGAGACTCCAGGGGGAACGCCCGTGGTTGAGAACGGCACAGCACAGTCGACGATGTGGAGTCGCCGACGGGTATTGGCTCTTGGGCTCGGTGGGTTAGTGGCGGCCGCTTCGGCCGGTGTCGAGCTGGTGGCTCGCGGAACGCTCCCGGGAAGACAGCTGCTGAACCGGTTCGATGGAGCATGTTCGGTGTCGAGCACACCGCCATCGTTCGCGGCGTCCGGCCCATCGATCTCGAACCGGTTCTTCTCCGCCGCGCGCAACCAAATGGTCGGGTACACAATCGCGTTCCCACCCGGACACGGACCAGGCAGCGTGTTGCCGCTGATCGTGATGCTTCATGCGTACGGAGGCAACCACACCGATCCCCTTTCGAGCATGTCAATGCCACAAGCTTTGGCATTGCGAATCGACGGTCAGCCTCTTACCCCGATGGCGATGGTCGCGGCTGATGGTGGCGGCGGGTATTGGAATCCCCATCCCGGCGACAATCCAATGGGGATGGTCATCGACGAATTGATTCCGATGTGTCAGAAGATGGGATTAGGGCTACCTCCGCACAAGATTGCCACCATGGGTGTCTCGATGGGCGGCTACGGCGCGGTACTCCTGGCCGAAAAGTATCCGCAGCTGATTACGGCGGTGGCCGCTATTAGTCCGGCGATCTGGACCACCTTCGATCAGGCACATCACGCCAACGCCGGCGCGTACGCATCAGCCGACGACTTCGCCGCCAACAACGCCGTCACCCATGCCTCCGCATTGGCGCGAACCCCGGTTCGGGTGGCATCTGGCGACGGCGATGCCTTTCACCCCGGCGTAAAAGCCCTGGCGGCCGCGCTGCCGATCAGCTCCGTCGTCGACTTCTCCAAGGGCTGCCACGACGGATCATTCTTCGCGTCGCAAGAACCAGCCTCAATGTCGTTTCTGGCCCGCCAACTCATCATCTCTGCGGACTCGAACTCTTAACTTCATCTCGCGAAGAACGACTCCACCTCGTCGAGCCGGTGATTCGCGGTCGTGATGGCGCGCACCCGCCACGGCTCCGCCAACTCCGCCGGCTCTCCCGGCCCGAGTGGCTGCCTAATAGTGGGCGATTCCACCGCGACAAATTCCGTCAGGAATACCGCTTCGTACAAGGCCAGTATGGCGCGCTCGACGTCCGATGGGTCGACCATGCGGATCAACTCGTCGATATAAAAGGCGCAGCTCGTGGGAAAGTTGGCGCTAATCGACGCTGCGGTAAGACCAATCTGGAAGAGCGAATCGCCATAACACACCACGTCGAAATCGACGACACCTATCAATATGCCGTCTTCGATCAGCACATTCTTCGTCGTCACGTCGTCGAGAAAACATGTCGGCTTCACGTTGTTGAGATACGGCTCGGCAAGATCGATGGCCGCATGCACACGCGGAATCAGCTCAACGCAGTCGACCGGCCACGGATCTTCCAGCCGCGTCGAGCTCGGAAAGCGGACGACGTCGAGCCAACTTCGGTCGGCAATCTCGCCGATACCGACATAACCGAAACCCGTATTGGCCGGCAGTGTCGAAACACGACGCTGCATCTCAACGATCTGTGCCGCGACTGCCGACATTTGCGCGCGGCTCATGCCGGGCAAAGCGAGCCCGAGGTCACGGCCACCCAACCTGGTCATCACCAGCATAGCCAGCGGCCCGTAACGCAACGAATCGTCATAGGCAACGACGGTCGGCACCGGAATGCCCAACTCAGCAAGAACAGCGAGATTATGCGCCGCTCGGCCCAACACAACCGGGTTGACGTTGGTCTTCACTACCAGATCATGCTGGTCGGCACTGAACGCGAACGTCTCACTCGTCGAGCCGCCGCCGAGTGATCTCAGATCCCGAACCGGCTCGCCGAGCAACATCGCAAGAGCGTCGCGCAATTGATCGGCGTCAGGGGCCGTAGTCGCTGGCGCATTTACCGTTAGCCCGAGTGCGCTCGCAATTGTTTGCTGAAGGATTGCCTGCCGAAGGGTTGGCTGTTGATGGTCGTCAGGCACCCGCACAGTATGGCGAGCGATCCACGAAAGCGCTCAGAGTTTTTCGAGCGGAGCGTAACGCAGTATGAACGATTTCGCGCCGGTCGACGGCCCGAAATCGACTTTGGCCTGCGCATTGTCACCGAGGCCGGACGTCGAAATCACGGTGCCGAGGCCGAACGTATCGTGCGAGACGCGGTCGCCCGCCTTGAGTGAAGGGATCGGGCGGTTGCCTGGCCCACTCGGCTTGGCTGGCATACCTCGCAGCGCGGCCGGCGAGGACGACGGGCGGTATCCGCCGGTGGTTGGTGTGTATTTCGGCGGTTCGGCGCGCTTCCAGTCGACCAGAGAATCGGGCACTTCTTCGAGAAAACGTGATGGTGGGTTGTACGACGGCGCGCCCCAGGTGCTGCGTTGCATCGCGCGAGTGAAATACAACCGCTGCCGAGCGCGGGTAATGCCGACGTAGGCAAGTCGGCGTTCTTCTTCGAGCTCTTTCGGATCTGAAAGCGACCGCATATGCGGGAAGACGCCATCTTCCAGGCCGGTAAGGAAAACGACCGGAAACTCCAGCCCTTTCGCGGTATGCAAGGTCATCAAGGTGACCACGCCGCCATGCTCGTCGTCACCGGTCGGGATCGAATCGGCATCGGCAACCAACGCGACCTGTTCGAGAAAGTCGGCCAAAGTGCCCTCGGGATTGGCTTCTTCGAATTCGCGCGACACCGTCACGAGTTCACGCAAGTTCTCGACCCGCGATTCATCTTGCGGATCGGTACTCGATTCGAGTTCGGCGAGCAATCCGCTCTTCGTCAGTACGGATTCCATCACCTCAGCCGGTTTCGCCGTCTCAGCAAGGACTCGGAGCTCGTCGAGCATCGCGACGAAATCTTTGATAACCGCCGCCGATCTCGCCTGGATACCGTAGGCCTCGTCGCAGCGACGCAACGACGCGGCAAAAGAAATCCGCTCCCGTACCGACAATGCTTCGACACAGGCTTCGGCCCGCTCGCCGATGCCGCGCTTGGGCACGTTCAGCACTCGCCGGATAGAAACGGTGTCTTCGGGATTGACCAGCACCCGCAAATAGGCGAGCAGGTCACGGACTTCGCGACGCTCGTAGAAGCGCACGCCACCGACGACCTTGTAGGGCAGGCCGACTCGGATGAAGACTTCTTCGAATACGCGCGACTGCGCATTCGTGCGGTAGAAGATCGCGATGTCTTTGAACTTCGCCGCGCCGCTGTCGTTGAGGCGATCGATCTCTTCGGCAACGAACCGCGCTTCGGATCGTTCGTCATCGGCAACGTAACCGCCGATGAGGTCGCCCTGGCCGGCGTCCGACCATAGGTTCTTGGCTTTACGACCCTCGTTACGCGCGATGACAGCGTTGGCGGCAGTAAGAATCGTCTGAGTGGACCGGTAGTTTTGCTCAAGCAAAATTACCTTGGCATCGGGATAGTCCCGTTCGAATTCCACGATATTGCGAATCGTGGCCCCGCGAAAAGCGTAGATCGATTGATCCGCGTCGCCGACCACCACCAGCTCGGCCGGTTCACTGTCACCACCGGACGCCGCGCGCACCAACTCACCGTCAACCGTGCGCTTCTCGCGCTGCCCAGCCGCGCCGCCAACCAATTCCCGCACCAGCGTGTACTGCGCGTGGTTAGTGTCTTGGTACTCATCGACCAGCACATGCCGAAAGCGACGGCGATAATGCTCAGCGACATCCGGAAAAGCCTGAAAGAGGTTGACCGTGACCATAATGAGGTCATCGAAATCAAAGGCATTGGCCTGCCGCAGCCGATTTTGATACATCTGATACGCCTCGGCGAGCATCTTTTCTTGAGTATTGCTGGCCTTCCGCTGAAAATCCTCTTCATCGATCAATTCGTTCTTGAGGTTCGATACCTGGGCGTTGAAACTGCGCGGCGGATATCGCTTCGGGTCGAGATCAAGCTCGCGGCAGACCAGCGTCATCAGCCGCTGCGAATCTGCCGAATCGTAGATAGAAAAAGTAGTGGTAAAGCCGAGCAGCTTGGCATTTTCTCGGAGAATGCGCACGCAGGCCGAGTGAAACGTCAGCACCCACATCAACTTCGCGCGGTTGCCGACCATCGCCGCCACCCGCTCTTTCATCTCACCGGCGGCCTTATTGGTAAAGGTGATCGCGAGAATCTGCGACGGCTCTACCTCACGCTCGCCGAGCAGGTAGGCGATTCGCCGGGTCAGCACCCGGGTCTTGCCCGAGCCGGCGCCGGCAACAATGAGCAGCGGACCGCCCTCGTGCACCACAGCGGCACGTTGGGGCGGATTCAGGTCGGCGAGGAGATCATCCTTGAGAGCATGCATCGGGGCAGAGTCTACGGAGTTCGACCGACAGTCGGCACATCCCCGACGGCGGGCCGACAGACGACGATCTGCTACCCGATCAACCGCCAGCGCCGAGACGGCGACCGAGCCCGGCGAGGGTGCGGCGGCGGCACTTAGGATGAGGTGACGAGCCGAAGTATCCAGAGGAGTCCGCGTGGCTGTACAGCCGAAACCCGACAGTGAGATCGAACGGGCACTCGTCGTCACTGCCCACCCCGACGATGTCGACTTCGGCGCCGCCGGCACGATCGCCGGCTGGACCGATGCCGGCATCGAAGTGTCGTACTGCATCTGCACCGACGGCGACGCCGGCGGATTCGACCTAGAGTTTCCGCGTGACCAGATGGCGTCGCTGCGACGCGCCGAGCAGACCGAGGCGGCCAAACGGGTCGGCGTCCACGACCTGCATTTCTTGGGCTACCCCGACGGCAAACTACTGGCCACCTTGGAATTGCGTCGCGATATCAGCCGAGTGATCCGGCAGGTCAAACCGCAACGCATGCTGGTGCAGTCACCCGAACGTGACTACGAGCGGATCGGCCGCAGCCACCCCGATCATCGCAATGCCGGCGCCGCCGCACTCGACGCGATCTATCCTGACGCTCGCAACCCGTTTGCCCACACCGAACTTCGGCTGGCCGAAGGGCTCGACGCCTGGACGGTGCCCGAGACCTGGATCTCCGGTGGGCCCGGCGTCTTGCATTACGTCGACGTGACCGACACCTTCGACCGGAAACTAGCGGCGCTGCAGGCACATGAAAGTCAGACCGCTCACATGCCCGATCTCGAAGGCCTGCTGCGCGGCTGGTTGACGATCAACGCGCAAGCCGCCGGATTCGGGCCGGGCCGGCTAGCCGAGTCGTTCCTGGTGATGTCGACCGCCTGAGAATCGACCAGCTGAGAATCAGCCGCCTGAGAATCAGGGGCGCCGGTACCAGGTCTCGATTGTCAGCGCCTTCGCCGGCCCTCTTACCAACCAGCGAGTACGCCACTGCTCTGGCGACGCGACAATAAACTCGCCGACGTAATGGTCTGGCTCGCACGGATGCTCGATATCACAACGACCTGACTCAATATCGAGGATATGAAAGAAACGGCCGTCGTCAAAGCTAACCCGAGCCGACGGCGAGTCGGCGTCCGGTTCGATGTAGAGCGTGCGAGTTGCCGGGCCGGTGTAGCCAGGCCAGGTTAACGTCCCAGTTTCGGTCCAGACCAAACCCCCGACCGCCGACAAAAACCCGGCACCCGAAGAGTCTGGGGAGAAATCGGCGACACCAACGAACGAACCACGCTGACCGGTCGCGGAATTCTCGATCGTACGACGCACCGCCCATTGACCACGGAAATACTCGACGACGTTCAGATCAGCCGCCGGTCGGTCGCCCAGCGCGTAAGCTCGTGCCGGTTCGATAATTGAAGTTTGCGCAGCACACTCGATACATGCGTTTCGACGGTCTTCACCGAGATGAAGAGTTCTTTGGCGATTTCTTTATAGGCATATCCTCGAGCGATCAGGCGCAATACTTCACGTTCACGCTGGGTCAACGCATCGAGTTCAGGATCAATCGGCACCACGTCAGTTGCCGCGAACGCGTCGAGCACAAACCCCGCTAGCCGTGGGGAAAACACCGCATCATCGTCAGCGACGCGAGCAACGGCCTCGGCCAGGTCAGCTCCCGAAATCGTCTTGGTGACATAGCCACGCGCGCCCGCGCGAATCGCCCCGATGACATCGTCAGCGGCATCGGAAACCGAGACGGCAAGAAAGCGAATCTCCGGCGCCACCGGTAAAACCGCGCGCAAGACTTCGACACCACCTCCACCAGGTAAATGGACGTCGAGCAATACGACGTCGGGCCGAGTGGCCAGAATAGTCGCGACTGCGGAGGCGACATCGTCACCTTCACCGACCACGTCGATACCTAACCCCAGCTCGGCGCGGACACCAGAGCGGAACAACTTATGGTCATCAACCAAGACGACCCGCACCGGCAATCGCCGAATCATGACTCGCTCCGGCTGGCCGCGAAAGTCATTTCCAGCCGCACTTCGGTGCCGGTGCCGGGCGAGGTACGAATCACCGCGCGCCCGCCGTTGCGTTCCATCCGCCCAACGATAGATTCCTTGACGCCAAGCCGATCCGCCGGAACATCGGCGAGATCGAAACCCCGGCCGCGGTCACGCACGAAGACCGTAACGCCGGCATTCTCGATTTCGACATACACCGAAATCGTTTCCGTACCGGCATGCCTGGCAGCATTGACCATCGCCTCGCGAGCGGCCTGCAACATCGACGCCAATCGCTCGTCTAGCCGGCATTTCCCTACCACCACGAGTTCGACGACCACCCCGTGCTCGTCTTCGACGTCCGCCACAATCTGTTCTGCAGCGGCACCGAAATCCTGCTCGGGAGCGGACGACGGCCGATAAAGCCAGCTACGCAGCTCGCGTTCTTGGCTGCGGGCAAGTCGTTGCACCTCACGCGGATCACCAACATGGCGCTGGATCAAGGCCAACGTGTGCAGCACGGAATCGTGCAGATGCGCGGCCAGTTCGGCTCGCTCCTGCTCGCGAATCCTGGCCCGGCGTTCGGTCGACAATTCCCGGAGGGTGCTCAGCCACCAGGGTCCGGTAATAATCGCGACTCCGGCCACCAAGACCGCCGTCCCGAAAAGGCCGGTGCGCACTTGATGAAGCCGGCCACGTGACGCGAGAAAAGCCGTGCCACCGGCCAGCACCAAGACAGCTCCACCAGCTGTTGACGCCAGCGCCGACGGGGAATGCCGGCCACTGGCGACCCGCCGCCACCTATTGCGTTGGGCTTCATCGGCTTGGCGCCACAACACCACGACGCCGAATCCGGTCAAAGCCAGCGGCCACAACAACTCGCCGGGAATACCCAGCCCAAGGGACTGCACGGCCAACACGCAACCCAGCGTCAACGCGCCGAGCGCGAGATATTGTCCGCGCTGCCCAAGCCGGTCGCCGGTACTCGAGTTGGGTGCGCCGCTGGTGCCGGCGGGCACGAAAACCCAAAAGGCCGCGTATAAAACGAACCCAGCGCCACCCGCGAAAGCCAGTAATAGCAGGGCTATCCGGACGGCGAGCACGTCGACACCAAGATGGTCGGAGAGTCCGCGCGCCACCCCAGCCAGCATCCGCCTACTGGTTGCCCGCACCAGCTTGGGGCCAGCGGTGGCTCGGGGCGTTCTCGCACTCTGCACCCTAGGATCGTCACACGAGCACCGCGCTGATGCACCTTCACCGGTGTCAACCAGGGTTAAACCAGGGTCATCCCCGATAGCCACAGACGGCATCAGTCGACACGATCGAGAACATGACCGGAGATTCCCCGAACGCAGGCAGCATGCCACCCCCGTCGGACGCCAGCTCCGGCGCCGTACCGCCAACGCCGCCATCGTTCGGTACTGGCTGGAGCGCCGGATCGCCGCCGCCAAACTCGCCGCCCTTCTCACCGCCAACCGGGCCCCCGGGCGCGGCCGGATGGCCGCCACCGGGTGAACAGCCCGGTTTCCAGACAGAGCAGCCGTTCCCGCCGGGGCAGCCCACGTTTCAGCAGAGGCCGGCCGCATTTCAACCAGGACAGCTACGTCGCAGCAAAGACGACCGCATAATCGCCGGTGTCTGCGGCGGCCTTGGCCGCGCGATGCGCATCGACCCGGTCATCTTCCGGATCACGCTGGCCGTGCTCGCGGTATTCGGCGGCATCGGTTTGCTGATCTATGGCGCTGCGTGGCTGCTGATGCCCGAAGACGGTACGGCTGAGTCAGATGGGTTGCGGCTCTTGCACGGACGGACGCCGACGACCATGCTCGCCGCGATCCTTGTCGGTGTCGCCGGGCTCGTCGTTATCAGCAATTTCGCCCACGACTCGCGCCCCGGTGGCCTCCCGATCTTGTTGGTCCTGGTGATCGTCGCGGTGCTGATCGCACTCTTTCGCGGCCGCCGTCCAGGCCAGGCGAATCAGGCCGGCACAGGCATCGCGTCGTGGTCTCGAAGTCGGCTACTCGCTATACCACTGACTATTTTGATCCTCTTTGTTGGCTTCGGACGACAGCATCATTCCTTCGCCCTCCTCTTGGTCGCGCTCGTCGTCCTGCTCGTCGTATCTCCGATTTTCAGTCAGAACCGCATACCGTCAATGTCGGGCACGACTGCTACCGCACCAGCCACCACAACCGAACCACTTGGTCCACCGGCGGGCTATTCGCCGTCCAGGCCGAGTTACGGCGAGCAACCGTGGAATATGGCGCCAACATCGGCACCACCAACGCCGAGACGCAGGGCACCGAAGCCGCCGCGCCAGCCATCGTTCCTGTTCCCGCTGACCGTGAGCGTCGGGGTGGTGGTAGCTGGGGTGCTTTTCGCCCTCGGAGCCTCGGGGCGGGTCGACATCACCGCGCAGGACCTCTTCGCCGCGACCTTGCTGACTGTCGGCGTGGGTTTGGTAGTCGCTGCCTGGCTTGGTAGGGCTCGGTCTCTTTTGGCAGTCGGTGTCATTCTGAGCATCGGGCTCATCGTGACGGCGACTGTCAATGTGCCGTTGCGCGGAGGTATCGGCGTCCGTGAAATCGGTGCCGATCGCACCAGCGAACTCGCGCCGGCCTACCACCTAGGCCTGGGTGAGCAGAATCTCAACCTGCAGAATCTGCAACTGGCTGGCCGCACTCAACACCTGAGCGCCAGTTTGGGCATCGGGCACCTGTTCGTTCAGGTGCCGGCGAACATGAAGGTCGTCGTCCACGCCTATGCCGGCACAGGCAAAACAGAATTATTCGACGTCTTCGATGGCGGCACCCAGATCAATCACACCACCGTCTCAACGCCGCCCGATCCCCAGGCTGGCGAGCTTGATCTCGACCTACGGGTCGGTGTCGGTGAGGTCGAAATCGTCCGGGTCAATCAAGGAGATCAACCGTGAAACGTCACGACACTGACTGGACTTCACTAATCGCCGGCGCCACTTTTTGCGTCATCGCGATTGCCTACCTGGGTGGCGATATCACCCATCGCAGCCTCGAATTGCGTTGGGTTCTACCGATTCTGCTCATCGGCATCGGGCTCGCCGGAGTAATCGGAACGGTACTTCGGGCTCGCCGTTTCATGCCGGCGGTAGCGAAAAACACCGAGCCGCCCAACTAATTCCGACCCGCCAAATACGCTGGCGGCGCGCTGAACTCGACGTGGCACAGGTATTCGTTGATACTTCAACGACGGACCCATACCAACCGGCGGCGAGAACGGGGCGACCGATATGGCCGATCAGACCGTTCCCGATGCCAAGCGCGCTCACGGTGGGGTCACGCTCGCTCGAAACTCCGCCGAGCTATCCGTCGAGCCCGCACTATCGGTCCGGCCCGCACCCTCGCTTGCCGTTGGCGATGACGCGGTCGAGCGACTGACCAAGCTGGCCGCGCGCGCGGTGAACAGCCCATACGCGTCGATGTCGCTCCGCGCTGGGCGACATCTGATCACCAGCAACCTTGGCTTCGACGTCCTGCCAGATCAACGAGACGCACCGGCCGACTTCACCATGCGAGAGTTGGTGATCAACACTGGCGGCCCGCTCGTAGTAACTGACACCGAGACCGACCCACGCCTGAGTGCGACGTCCATAGCGGCCGACGAAACGGTTCGCTCCTACCTCGGCGTGCCGTTGACCGCTAGCACCGGTGAATCGATCGGCGCACTCAGCGTCTTCGACTCACAAACCCGGGCCTGGTCACCGGAAGACGTCACGGTGCTCACCGATATTGCCAGCTCGATCGTGGCCATTATCGAACGCGACCACATCACCGGGCTATTCGAAACCATAACGAGCGCATTCTTCTCGGTCGATCAACAATGGCGGTTAACCTACGTCAACGCGGCGGCCGAGAAACTCCTCAGCATCCCGCGCGCGGAATTGATCGGACATAGCCTCTGGAAGGCTTTCCCGGAGATTATCGGCCGGTCTTTCGATATCGAATGTCGGCGTGCTATCGATACCGGCCAGCCGGCATTCTTCGAGGAATACCTGCCGTCGGCGGGCAGCTGGGTCGAAGTGCGCGCATACCCAAGCCCGCACGGGCTCAGCATGTATTTCCACGACATCACCCAACGCAGACTTATCGACGAAACTCGCCGGCAAGAACTTGACGAAGCACAGCTGGCCAACGATCGACTGCGTTTCGTTACTGACTTGTCCGCTCGGTTATCCGGACAGGTCCGTCGGCGCGATGTATTAGAACTCGTCGCGAACGCGCTGGTACCGGCATTCGCGGACTGGGTTACGGTCATCGTCCCCGACGGCGTCGAACTCACCCGGGTCGCGGCAGCCCATCGTGATCGTGGGCTCAACTCACTCGCGAAAAGACTGGTCGGCACATATCCGCATGCTTTCAACGGACCCTCGCCAGGTGTCACGGCCTATCAGCGAAAATCGCCGCTGCGGGTGCCGCTGCTGGTTCGTAGCATCATCGCCGACCTCGACGACAGCGACGCGAGCGATGCCTACGCGCGCACGCTCTCCTTACTTGGTGATGGCCCTGGCCTCTTAATTCCGGTGCTGATCCACGGGGAAGTCGCCGCCGTCTTGACCATGGTCAGGCTGGCCGGCAGAGACTTCTCCGACGACGATGTCGCGCTGATCACCGACATCGCGACCCGGGTGGCGGCCGGTCTGGAAGCAGCCCGTTACGCGGAACAGCAGCGCGAGGTCGCCGGCGCGTTGCAGGCAGTCGCACTCCCCGAGCGGCTGCCCGAGAAAGGGCACCTTCGACTTGCCGCCGGCTACCGACCAGCCAGTGAGGGCGCCGGCGTCGGTGGCGACTGGTACGACGCTTTCGAGTTGCCCGACGGCATGCTCGCTCTCGCTGTTGGAGACGCCGCCGGCCACGGTTTGCGCGCGTCCGCGATCATGGGTCAACTACGCAACGCCTTGCGCGGCTACCTCTTCGATGGTTGCGGAGCGGCCGGCTCGTTGCGCCGCCTCGACAGCCTGCTCGCCGCTCTTGAGCCTGACGCATTCGCGACCGTGGTCTGCGTCATCATCGATCCGTCAAATGGCCATGGCCGGTGGGCTTCGGCCGGCCACCCGGCACCTGTCGTCGTCCGCGCCAATGGCGGAGCCTCGGTGCTAATGGGCGAACCCGCACCACCGCTAGGGATCGCCGGCACCGAAGAAATGCACGAACACCCGCTCAATCTGAGCGCCGGAGACCGGTTGGTGCTGTTTACCGACGGCTTGATCGAGCGCCGGCAGTCCGATATCGAGATCGGCCTCGCGCATCTGCTCATCACCGCGGAACAAATGCGTATCGAGACCGATACCAGTAACGCTTGCATGGCCATCCTCGATGACATGCTCGGTGGCGACCACGAGGACGACGTCTGCGTGCTGCTTGCCGATATGAGCGCCGCGGCTACCGACTCCTAAGTCTCGACGCCCAGCTCCGACCCGGCCTCAACTCAGCCCGGCCTGGCGCTCAACTCCGACAAACGCTGTGAGTTGGCTCAGAAGTTGCCACCAAAGCGGCTTTGGATACCCTCGAAGCTGCGGACTCCGCGCACAATCGCAGGAGTATCCCTCAATCTCGGAGATCTCATGACCACTACGGCCAGCGACAACGCTCGCATTCCCGATCATCATGGACGCCGCGCGATTAGCGTCGCAACTGCGGTCGGCACCGCCGGCATCGCGCTCGCCTTGGTGCTGAGCGGCTGCGGCAGCAGCAGCAAATCAAGCAAAACAGGAGCTGCCAGCGGAACGCCGACCACCTCGACCACGTCGACCAGCCCAACCTCCTCAGGCAGCGCCGGTGGCGGTCGCAATAGCGCCGCCTTCCAGAAGTACAGCGCCTGCCTGAAGCAGAACGGCGTTACCCTGCCGTCGTTTCGCCCGGGGGCGGGCGGATCGGGTCGGCCGCAATTCTCCGGCAGCAGGCGTCCGGAGTTCTCTGGAAGCCCTCGCCCGCGTGGTAGCGGTGGCGGATTCGGCGGTGGATTCGGCGGATTCGCTGGCGGCAGTGCGAATCCCTCGATGCAGGCGGCCATGAAGGCCTGTGCCAGCCTCGCACCCACCGGTGGTTTCGGCGGATTCGGTCGTGGCGGTGGCGGCGGCGCTATTAGCGCGACGACGTTTGCCAGCTTCAAGAGTTGCATGAGCGATAACGGCATCACGTTGACCGGCACCACGGCTCAACAAGCCCTGCAGGCGTTGAACCGTAGCGACACCAAGACCGCGGCCGCCTTGAAGACCTGTCAGCCGATCCTGGGTACCGGCGGCGGCGCCGTACCCCATCCGTCGCCTCTGGCTAGCTAAGTCACACTCAGCTGAAGTTTAGAGAAATGGGGCGTTAGCCGATTCGGCTAACGCCCCATTTCTCTCTAATGCTTTCGACAATCAGCGACGGCGACCTCGGTAGCCCGTCGACATTGCGGCCGCACCACGCCCGGTTGCCTGCACTGGCAAAGCTTTGGCCACCGGCTTACCGGTGATAACAGCTGGCGCGATCAGTTCCGCCGGGTCACCCGCGAGCGTCCGCAACAACGCCGAATCTGGACGCGCGGTCGCGACCAACGGGACGACGCCAGCTTGACGCATCAGTGTGCGCACGTCGCCTGCCTGCTCGGCGGTCTGCATGGTGACGACAACGCCAGCCGCACCAGCTCGCGCCGTCCGGCCGGAACGATGCAGGTAAGCCTTATGTTCGGTCGGCGGATCGGCGTGCACAACCAGCTCGACGCCATCGACGTGAATGCCACGCGCGGCGATATCAGTAGCCACCATGACGCGCACTTCACCCGAGGTGAATGCGGCCAAGTTGCGCTCGCGCGCGCCCTGGCTGAGATTGCCGTGCAAATCAACGGCCGGAATATAAGCGGCAGTCAGCTGCCGAGCCAATTTCTGCGCGGCATGCTTGGTGCGGGTGAAAATCAGCGACCTGCCTTTACCGCCGGCCAATACCGCGACAACGCCAGCCCTGTCAGTAGTCGCGACCGTGAGTACGTGGTGAACCATCGATGCGACCGGCGCGGCCGCGCTATCAACAGCGTGCAGCGATGGATTCGTCAGGAATCGGCGCACTAAAACATCGACGGCATTATCGAGCGTCGCGGAAAATAACATCCGCTGCCCCTCGGGTGGGGTCGCTTCTAGCAGCCGACGAACAACCGGCAAGAAACCGAGATCGGCCATATGGTCAGCTTCGTCGAGAACCGTCACCTCGACTTCGTCAAGGGTGCAATGCCCTTGCTTAATCAGGTCGTCGAGCCGGCCAGGGCAGGCCACCACAATGTCGGCACGGTCGCGTAATGCCGCGACTTGCGGATGTTGGGAAGTGCCACCAAAAATCGTCGTCACCCGCAGATCTACCGCTTGTGCCAGCGGCGCGAGAACGGCCTGCACCTGATTGGCCAGCTCGCGGGTCGGCACCAAGACGAGCCCGCGCGGCCGGCAAGCACTGGTGTAACCGTCAGCGAGCCGAGCAACCATTGGCAGCGAGAATCCGAGCGTTTTGCCAGAGCCGGTCTTACCTCTGCCGAGTACGTCACGACCGGCCAGCGCATCGGGCAACGTGGCGGCCTGGATCGGAAACGGATGGACGATGCCGTCAGCTTCGAGCGCGGCTACCAGTTCGGCCGGCACGCCAAGCGATGCGAACGTGACGTCTTTACCGACAACCGCGGGAACGATCGTCTCCGCGACGTTCCATGCCGTGTCGCCACTATTGGGTCGATCCTGGCTAGGCCGGTTTTTAGTGGATTGGTTTCGGCCGGTTTGGTTTCGGGGCGCGCCCCCGGTTCGGGGGCCAGTCCCATTTCGAGGCGCCGTTCCGTTTCGCGGCGTACCCCCATTTTTCGACGTGGCCTCGTTTTTCGCCCCAATTTTCGGTGCCGAACCGGTTTTCGGTGCCGCCCCGTTTCGCGATCGCGAAGCGGACGAAACACCACCGGTCGCGGTGGTCGAGCCGGCCGCCGCTGGACGCCGACGGCGGCCAGGACTAGAGCTGGGACTGCTGGATCGTTCGGTTGGCACTGCGGTCATCAGTTGTTCCTTCAGAATTCATGGCCGTTTCGAGGCCTGCCACAAATCCGTGGAAACCTACGCGCAGGTGTTGCGCGGAATACGACCGGCGCACCATTACGGCGCCGCCTGCGTGCTCTTCAGAAAGGATTCTACCTGAAGTACGGCCAACCAGCACGGCGGGCTCACAGCCCGGCGTTTATTTCTTACGCCTCGAAGGGGTAGCGCAGGCCGATCCGCTGGCGGACCTGATCGAGTGTCTCCATGATTGACAGCGTTTCCGCCAGCGGCAGAATCGGGCTCTCCGTCACACCAGCACGCAAACACCGGCCAACCTCCGCCGCCTGGTGATAAAGCCCATGACCTTCGTGAAATTCGTTGTACTGCTCAAGAATTGTGCCGTCCCGCCCAATCACTCGATAAATGGACGGCGCAAAGAACATCCCTTTGATTTCGAGCCGCGCCTCGGTGCCGTTAATCGAGGCGTTGTTCTTGGTTTCGGTTTCCAGCGTCGTACTAAGAATCGCTTGCCGGCCGCCCTCGTATTCAAAAATCATCGAAGTGATCGCGTCGACCCCAGTGGAGGCCGGCTGGCTAACCGCGCTGATCCGCGTCGGCGTGCCTAACACCATGGAGGCAAAGGAAATCGGGTAGATACCAAGGTCGAGCAATGCGCCGCCGCCGAGTTCGGGAGCGAGCACTCGGTGACTCTGATCGACTTCGAACCACTGGCCATGTTCGGCGGTCACCGACCTGATATCGCCAAGCCCACCCTCGGCCAGAATCTGCCGCACCCGCACGATGTGTGGCAGAAAGCGGGTCCACATCGCTTCCATCAAGAACGTTCCCTGTGCCCGTGCCGCGTCGATCAGCTCGCGTGTTTCGGCGGCATTGACCGTGAAAGGTTTCTCCACGAGTGCGGCTTTACCCGCGCCGATAGCCAGCATTGCCCCGTCGTGGTGCATCGGATGCGGGGTCGCCACGTAGACGGCGTCGACATCGTCGTCCGCGACCAGGTCTTGGTAGCTCGGGTGCCGGTGCGGGATGTCGAACCGGGCACCAAACGCGTCAGCGCCAGCTTGATTCCGCGAACCCACCGCGACCAGCTCGGCGTCGGGCACATGCACGAGATCCGCCGCGAAATCAGCTGCTATACCGCCGGTACCAATGATTCCCCAGCGAATCGAACGGCCATTTCCGATCGCCATCTGGCGCTCCTCTTTGTCGTCTACAGCTTTTGTTTGTCGTCTCACAGCTTCTTGCCAGGCCGCGTTTTGTCAAGCAATTCTCCCCTGCCGGGCCACTCCGAACACTATCGAAACCACTCGCATCCGCGATAGGCCGGCGAGCAACATCCACCTGCGGCCGAACCAGCTACTTCCGCGATGTCGCTTGAGCGGTATAGATTCACGATGCCGTAAAACGCGGGAAGTAAAGCATTTAACTTAAGGGAGAGAATGCGGCGTACCGGGTTATCAATTCTTATGGGATTGTGTAGCCTCGCCGCGAGCGTCGTCCTGTCAGGTGTGACAGGTGCGTCCGCTAATGCGGCTCTAAGTCAAAATACTCACCAGTCTCAACCAGCAGGCCAGTCTCAGCTGAGTGCCGAGCGTAGGTCACGAACTACCCGCGCACAGTATCTGGACCTTCCGCGATCACCGTAGGAGCCAATGACGCCCTGTGGTTCACCAACGAAGCCGGCAACACCATCGGGCACATCACCATCGCCGGAGTCGTCACCTGGTTCAAGAGCGACACCGTCACTGACCCAGTCAGGATCATTGCTGGCCCCGATGGCAACATCTGGTTCACCAATCTCGGCAATAGTTCGATCGAGCGCGTCGCCGTCTCACGACCTGAGGCACTGGTATAGCCCCATCCCAGCCGCAATCAAGATCAAAGCTGTGCCGACACTCAAGACCGGAGCGCATCAGCCGATTCTGATGACAGTTCTCGATGTCGATTTCTCGCGTGGATCTTTTGGAGAGGCTCAATGACTTCTGCTTCGGCGACGCCGCCGTCCTCCCTTCCGCAGTACAGTCCGGACGGGCAATGGTGGTGGACCGGAACCGAATGGGTCAGCGCCACGGCCGGCGGTGAGGCCAGTAACCAGGCGCACAGCAACTACGCGACCTATACCCAGGTGCCCGCGTACGGATATCCGACCGGGCCTTTCTCCGCAGGCTCAAACCCGTACCAGAACTCCAACCCGTATCAGAGCCCGAATCTCTACCCGAACCCGAATCCGTACCAAAGCCAATACCCGGGCCAATACCCGGGCCCGAACTACTACCAGAACCCGGGTCAAAACCAAACTACCAACGGGCTTTCCACCGCGAGCCTTGTGCTCGGCATCGTTTGGATTACCGGCCTCGGAAGTCTGCTTGCCATTATTTTCGGCCACATCGCGCATAGGCAGATCAAAGAAAATGGGCAGCGCGGGCGCGGCATGGCCACCGCCGGCCTCATTCTTGGCTACCTAGGTCTGACTGCGGCGATAGCCATTGCCGTAGTCGCCAGCGTCGTCGGCGACAAAGCCGTACAGTCAGTCCGTCAGACTGCCAACGTCCGTTCAGACCTGCACAATGCTGCGGAGCTGGAAGACGCGTACTACACCGTTAATTCGACGTATACCAACGATATCTCGCAACTGTCGTCCGCAGGCTTGATCACCTTGTCGAAGGGCGACAGTCTGCTCGTCGGCGTCAATGATGAAACGGGCTACTGCATCATCGGCACCTACGCGACCGGATCCTCGCACACCTGGTCTTTATACGACAGTCAAAATGGTGGCCTGCAATACATCACTTACCACTCGCTATCAGCCGCCGAAGCAGATTGCTCCGATCCAGCTATCAACGATTTCGAACCCCTCGTCGGCGGCGACCCCATGAGCAGCGCGACCTGAGTGGTTAGTCGGGAAGCCGTAAACCGCTTGCGGTGTCGAACAAATGCAGCGACGTCGTCTTTGGGCGAAGCCCGATAACGTCACCCTTCATTGGCACGTTGGCCGCGTCAGTTGCTCGTACGACGATCGTCTTGCCGCCCTCAAGCTGCGGAGTGACATAGGAATAAGAGTCTGAACCGAGTTCTTCGACGACCTCGACCGTTGCCTGCAAACCATCAGCGGGCGCGACGATTTCCCAACCTTCAGGCCGGACGCCGATCGTGACGACGCCACCAGTCAGCGCGGCCCGCTGAGCTGGGCTCAACCCGATAACCGTGTGCGAGAGCGTGAGGCCGTTCTCAGCCACCGGCAAGTCGATAAGGTTCATCGCCGGGCTGCCCATGAAGCCGGCGACGAAGACGTTGACCGGACGGTCGAAAAGCATCCGCGGTGTATCGCACTGCTGAAGCAGGCCGTCTTTTAGCACCGCGACGCGGTCACCCATCGTCATCGCCTCGACTTGGTCGTGGGTGACGTACACGGTCGTGACACCGAGACGGCGTTGCAATGAAGCAATCTGAGTGCGAGTGGCGACCCGGAGCTTCGCGTCAAGGTTCGAGAGCGGCTCGTCCATCAAGAACACCTGCGGCTGGCGCACGATCGCGCGGCCCATCGCGACGCGCTGACGCTGGCCACCAGAGAGCTTGGCCGGCTTGCGCTCAAGATAAGGCTCGAGGTCAAGAAGCTTGGCTGCTTCGAGTACCCGCTGCTTGATCTCGGCCTTCGGGCGCTTCTTGATTTTGAGGTGGAAACCGATGTTCTCAGCCACTGTCATGTGCGGGTACAGCGCGTAGTTCTGGAACACCATTGCGATATCGCGATCTTTGGGCTGCATATCGGTGACGTCCCGGTCACCGATCATGATCTGGCCTTCGTCGACAGCCTCAAGGCCGGCCAGCATCCGCAGCGCGGTCGACTTTCCGGACCCGGATGGGCCGACCAGCACCATGAACTCGCCGTCGTTAATCTCCAGGTCGAGCGAAGCAACAGCTGGGGCAGTGGTGCCCGGATAGATCCGGGTCGCTTGGTGGTATCCGACCTGTGCCATCAGTGTCGCTCCTGGGAGAAGTGGTGTGCATAGTATTGCGGGGATCGTACGTCGGATTCAGAAACTCCCGAACTCCGGGTATCTAAGTCAGCTGGCCGGCAAGAACAACGGCGTTTCTCACCTGACCGAACGCCTCGTCGAGGAGCTTTTCAGCCCGGGCAGCCGAAACGCCAGCCAACAACGCCACGGTCGCCACCTTTGCCCGGCCTCCCGCTTCGTCGAGTGCGGCGAGGGCACGGGCCTCATCAACACCCGTGGCCTGGACGACGACACGGACCGCTCGACGCCGAAGTTTGGCGTTGTCTGCCACCACATCAATCATCAGATTTCCGTAGGTACGGCCGAGCTTGACCATGACCAGCGTCGAGATCGCGTTCAGCACGATCTTCTGCGCCGTCCCCGCTTTCAGCCGCGTCGACCCGGCAATAATTTCGGCTCCGGTGAGCACCTCGACCGCCAGGTCACACGAGCGGGCCAGTTCTGATCCAGCTGTACAGGCGAATCCGATGGTCAGCGAGCCCGCAGCCCGCCCCACGCCGACACCTCCCAGGACATAAGGAGTGCGCCCGCTCGCGCTAATGCCAAATACCACGTCGCCTTGAGTAGGGGCCACAACGCCGACGTCGGCGGCGCCGATATCGGCGAAATCTTCATTGCGCTCACGGCTCTCGGCAAATCCGGCAACGCCGCCCGTGAGCACCGCCAATACCCGGCCAGGTAAGCCATAGGTGGCGCCGATCTCTGAGGCGTCAACCACGGCCATTCGACCGCCAGTGCCTGCGCCGACGTAAATCAGCCGGCCGCCGGCTCGCATTCGGGCAGCAATCGCATCGATCACTGCCTCAATCGACTCAGCCGCTGCACCGATCGCGCCAATGACCGTCCGCTCATCATCGATAAACAGTTGGACGCCGGCACGGGTAGGCCACAAATCGAACTCGGCGAGTTCAGGGCGACTACCTTCGGTACTCAGCCCGTCAAAGGTACTCAGCCCATCGAAGGTGCCCAGTCCGTCAAGGGCGGCATGATCGTCGTCACCAGCCAACACGCTCATACCACCTCCACGAAGATCATTGGTCTTGACCAGGAGTCCAGGCCAAGGCGCACACCATAGGTGCATTAGCCCTTGACGGCGCCGGCGGTGAGTCCGGTGGCGACATGGCGCTGCACGAGCAGGAACAAAATCACGATAGGAATAGAGAGCATCGTCGCGCCGGCCATCAGCCCGCCCCAGTCAATCTGCTCCTGGGTAATGAACGAGGCAAGCCAAACGGTCGCTGTTTCCTTGCTGTTGTCCTGGATAATCACGTAAGCGAAAGTGAACTCGTTCCACGCTTGGATAAAGGCAAAGATGCCAGTGGCGACGAGTCCTGGGGCGATCAGCGGAAAGGTCACGCGCATAAAGGCACCAACTCGAGAGCAGCCATCGATCATCGCCGCCTCTTCGAGGTCTTTCGGGATGTTCGCGATAAAGCCACGCAACGTCCAGATTGAGAACGGCAAGATGAATGCGAGGTAGCTGAAGGTCACACCGGCCAGTTCGTTCTGCAGATGCAACCGGCTCAACATAACGAATAGCGGAATGAGCAGCGCGGTCTGCGGGATCATCTGAATCACGATGATCAGCACGATGTAGGCGCGCCTACCGCGGAAGCTGGTGCGCGCGACCGCGACGGCAGCAAAGAAAGCGATGACGATCGAGATGAGCACAGTGCTGCCGACAATGATCGCGCTGTTACCCAGGCTGGAGAGGAAGAACGCCTTATGCCAGGCGTCAAAATAATGTTGAAGAGTACCGGGAATCGGCAGCCATTCTGGCGTCGCCTTCGTCATATCGTCGCCACGTTTGAATGACGTTGATACGGCCCAGTAGATCGGGAACAACATGAACGCGGTGAGCACCAGCCCGATCACGTTCGCCATGCTCTTGCCGTGTCGGCTCTTGACCCCGCCGGCCGTTGGGCGCTTCCGCGCGCGCGGCGACCCGACTGACTTTACCGTGGTTGAGGTCATTGCGCGTCACCGATCTTGACGATCTGCCGGATATAAAACACCGAAACGCCAATCAGAATTAGCATGGTTACCACGGACAACGCGGACCCAAGCCCGAAATTGTGCACCTTGAATGACTCGACGAACGAGTAGATCGACATCAGGTAATACCACGGTTCAGGTCGATTGCTGCGAAGAATGTAAACCTGGGTAAACACCTGGAAATCCCAAATCACCGACAGACTGGTGAGGATGATAAGGATCGGCCGCAGAATCGGCAGAATGATCCGGCGAAAAGTCTGCGCCGCGCTCGCGCCATCAACGCGCGCGGCCTCGATAATCTCTTCAGGTACTTGGGTGAGCGCGGCCTGCATCATGATCGCCACAAAAGGAATCCCGCTCCACACCACGACGCAGGTAACCACCAAAAATCCCTGCCAGGACGACGTATACCAGTCGTGGTTGGTGAAATGTCCGAGGTGGAGCTTCGTCAGGGTGTAGTTGACCACGCCTGACTGGGTGTCGAACAGCCAGTTCCAGATAGTAATGCCGACCACACTCGGGGTAGCCCAGACAAGGACCAGCACGACGGAGAACAGCACCCGGACGAACTTGCTCACCCGGGTAAGCAAAACCCCGATCAGCGAGCCCAAGACGATGGTCGCGCCGACATTGACGACAGTGAACATGATCGTGCGCCAGAGCACCGACCAGAACTCCGCACTCCCGAAAACTGTCCGGTAGTTGGCCAGGCCAATCCAGACCGGCGCCTTGCCTAGCTGGGAGTGCGACTCATGAATCAGCTGTGGCAACTGATAGGTCTGGAAAGAAAATACGAAGAGCTTATAAATCGGATAGGCGAGCACCGCCCCGATGAAAATGAGCGACGGCAGCACGAGCAGGTATGGCCCACCCGTTTTTGCCAGCCTGCGCCGAAGCGGCAGCCTGCGCCTAGAGGCCGGCTGCCGCTGGGACCCCGACGAAAGAGTCTCGGTCCCAGCGGCAGCCATGCATGTACTCCTATTTCTCGGACGCGATACTTCGGTATTTCAGCGAACTACCGTCAGCTGCCGTTGAGGATGCTGTCGATCTGGGTGTCAGCGGCCTTTGTCGCGGCAGGGATCGACTGCTTGCCCGACAAGATGCTCGACAACATGTTCTGCAACACGTTCTGGCTTTCGACGTCCGCCCAGTTCTTCGCGGTCGGCACGAACCAGCTGTTCTGAGCGGCCGCCGCGAACGGGCTAGTACCGAGCAAGCTAAGCAATGACGTGGTGTTCGGGATCACCTTGGCGCCATTGACCAGAGCGGTCATGCCGGCTTGACCGGTGAAGTCATTGATCCATGCTTCGGCCCACTTGACGTTCTTGCTTGCCGCCGGAATCACCAGGTCGGAACCACCAAGGAAGGTCGGCAGCGGAGTGCCGGCAACCTTACCCGGCATCGGGAAAGCGTCGATCTTCAGCGCCGGGTTACCGACCTTCGGGTCATTGACGCTGCCTTCTTCCCAGCCATTGCCGTAGATCATCGCGGCCTTACCCTGAGACATGACCGAGTCTTGCGTCGTCTCGTCGATGTCGGCGGGAGCCTTGCTCAGGTCGCTGTACAGGCTCTTGAGTTCAGTCAAACCAGCCTGCGCGTTCATCGATTCGAGGTTAGCCGTCCACTTACCACCACTACTCGTCGCGATGTTGCCACCGTAGCCGTAGACGAACGACATGGCGCCATACCATTCCTTGCCGGGCCAGTAAAACGCCGACTGCGTCGCCGGAATAACGGCCTTGAGCTTGTCGCCATCGGCCTGCAGCTCAGTGAGCGTGGTCGGCGGGGCCGTAATACCGGCCTTGGTGAACGCCGCCGTGCTGTAGATGATGCCGCGTGCGCCAGCGTAGTAAGGCACGCCGTAAAGCTTGCCGTTATAGACGACCGAGTCGGCAAGACCCTGGACCCAGGTGCTCGAGTTGTCGAACTTGCCCTTATCGGCAGTGAGGTCAGCCAGCGCGCCATCGGCCATGTACTTGGTGGTCTCGGTGTTGCCAAGTTCGGCAACGTCAGGCGGAGTCGCGGCAAGTGTGGCGTCGAGCTTGGTCAGGTGGTCGGCCCAGGTCTGGTACTGAACGTCAACCTTGACGTTTGGGTACGTAGCGTTGAACGCGGTAGTCGCGGCGGCAACTTCCGTCGGCCAACCGGTCTGAGCATCGTTTTGCAGCCAGACCGTCAGCTTGCCGGTCGGTGCGCTCGACGAGGCCGGAGCCTTGCTGGCAGGCGACGATGACTTCTTCGAGCTGCTACAACCAGCAATTGCGATCACCGCAGCAAGAGTTACCGCAGTCACATAGCGAGCCTTCACGCGCGTCCTCCTCGAATCACGGTCGACTGATGTGTCCTCATATCAGTCGATTGGTGTAGACCATTCGGGTCAAGCTGGCATAGACCCCCTGGAGTGTCAAGAGCTTGGCCGAATCACAGGAACCTCGTTTCATAACCGTGATCTACGCGTTCTGCTCTTCTTCGCCCAGAACGGGCAAAACGCAGGTGGTCTAGACCTGTTGCCGCACTAGTCGCTATGGTGACCCAGATGGTCATCCAGCGCCGACTTGGCCGGCCATTTCCGCTCGGCCAGCGCTTCGGAGGTTGAGACAACAACGTGGCGGCGAAACCACGGTCACCCGAGGAATCCACGATCGACGAGCCAAGAATCCCGAAGTACTACCGGCTGAAGCGCCACCTGCTCGACATGACGAAGACGATGCCGCCGGGTAGCCCGGTGCCGCCCGAGCGCACCTTAAGCGTTGAGTTCGGGACGTCGCGAACCACTGTTCGCCAAGCGCTTCAAGAGCTCGTGGTCGAAGGGCGATTCGAGCGGATCCAGGGTAAAGGCACCTTCGTCGCCAAGCCGAAGGTCGCCCAGGAGCTCCAGCTGACCAGCTACACCGAAGACATGCGCGCGCAAGGCCTCGAACCGACGTCGATGCTGCTCGACATCGGTTATGTGCTCGCCGACGAAGTGCTGGCGGAACGCCTCGCGATAAAGCCTCGGGCCCGGGTTTTGCGCATCGAACGGCTACGGCTTGCTAACGGCGAACCCATGGCGATCGAGACCACACACCTGTCAGCGCAACGATTTCCCGGCCTTCGCCGACAGCTCGATCGATCGAATTCGCTTTATACGGCACTGTCGGAGAAGTACGACGTCCAATTATTCGAGGCCGAAGAAACCATCGAAACGGTGCCGGCTCCGCCACGAGAAGCACACTTGCTCGGCACAGACGTCGGCATTCCGCTGCTGCTGCTCAGTCGACACAGTCGCAGTGACGATGGCCAGCCGATCGAATACGTCCGGTCGCTCTATCGAGGTGACCGGTACAAGTTCGTCGCCCACTTGCAACGCCCCGACGTCCAGCTAGCGGAGTCGTAGGTGGCCCGCAACCAGCTACCATCGGATGCCGTGAGTCGTCTGGGCTCTCTGCGTGACATCACTAAGTTTGAGAATAGGTGTACCGTTCGTCTGTAATACGACTTTGCCCGACCGCCGGAGGTATATCGATCGTGCCCGCTACTGTCGCGGGGCCACTGACGCGGCGCGCCCCAGAGATACGCCGCTGGTGGCTCGATCGGTCGGTACGGGCAAAGGGCCTGACAGTGATCGCGATTCCCATGATCGCGATGCTCTGCATCATCTCGCTGAGCTTGGCCCTGGGTTCCAAAGAGCGCCAAGAACGCAGTCGCGGCACGATAGACCGCAATCTCAGCACCGCCGCCACTCAGCTCCTCTTCGACGCGATCAACGGCGAGTCGGGCATCCGCGGCTATGGCTCGACCCGCAACGCACTCTTCCTCGCCCCATACAACCTCGCGCTTGGCCGGCTAGCCGGCGACCGTTCGACACTGAAGACCGCTGCGGGTGCCGAAGGTAGCCAGCCGCAACAAAAGACCGTCGACGCCACGGCGGCGTCGGTATTCGCCGAATTAGCTCAACTAAAGTCATCCATCAGTGCTGGCATCTCTACCCCTAGCCTCACGCTGGCGCTGGAACACCAGAAAATAACGATGGATCTCCTCCGCGCTCAAGTAGCGGCTCTCTCGGACGGACCGACGGCATCCTCGGTCGCCGAACGGAAGACCATCACTGGGCTCGAAACAAAAATCAATCTGCTCGACCTCGTCAGCTTCTTCATCGCGCTAGTCGCGGGCCTTTCCGGCGTTGCCCTTTTCAGTTCCGGGATCTCTCGCCGCCTCGTGGCAGCCGCCGCCAATGCCGACCGTCTAGGACGGGGAGAGCTCCTCGAACCGGTGAACTCCTCACGTGACGAGCTCGGCCGACTGGCCGACTCACTCGTTCGCGCTGAAACACTTCTCGCCACTCGAGCGGTAGAACTCACCACAGCCCGCGATGACGCAGTCAAGGCCACTGACGCCAAAAATGCATTCCTGTCACATACCAGCCATGAACTGCGGACGCCGCTGAACTCCGTTCTGGGCTTTGCCCAGCTCATCCAGATGTCCCCCGACCTCAGCGCCGAAGACCGCGATAGTTCCGCGCGTATTCTTAGCGCCGGGCGACACTTGCTCGCCCTTATCAACGAACTCATCGATATCGCCCGCATTGAATCCGGCGATCTGAACCTGTCGCTGGAGTCGGTCTCCGTGCTTCCCCTTGTCGAAGAGGCCAGTCGTCTCTTGGCCCCCATCGCGGCGGAACGTTCGATAGAGATTACCTATCACTGCGCCAATACAACCCTTGCTGTTAACGCGGACCAGCAACGGCTCTCACAGGTTCTGGTGAACCTGATCTCCAATGCCGTTAAATATAATCACCGCAACGGGGCCATTACGATTACCTGCCAAGAAGAAGGGCCTGACGAGGCCAGCATCGCTATTTTCGACACCGGGCCGGGCCTGGCACACCATGACCTCGAGCGTGTTTTTATCCCCTTCGACAGACTGGACGCGGCTCAGACTGGCATCGAAGGAACCGGTATCGGTCTTCCTTTATCCAAAGCTCTCACTGAGGCAATGGGCGGACGGCTCACTGCCCAAAGCACCCTTGGCCAAGGATCCGTCTTCACCGTGACAATTCCGCGTGCCCCGGACGCGATTCCCGCCCTGGCCTACGATGTGGAACCCAGTCAGCAACGAACATTGCCCGCGACAGCCGGAAAAATCCTCAACATTCTGTATATCGAAGACAACCCGGCGAACGTCGAGGTAATCTCTCGGTACCTGAAGGGTCGACCGAACGCACGATTGACGGCTGTCGCGTCAGGGCGCAGTGGTATTGCCTTTGCCACTCAAAATGTCCCCGACATTATTCTACTCGATCTGCACTTGTCTGACCTACACGGAGAACAGGTCATTGACGAGTTAAGGACCGATGCGATAACGGCCGCTATACCTGTCGTGGTGCTCTCCGCTGATGCCAGCCCTGGTGTTATTCGGCGACTTCTTGCCCGAGGCGCTCTCACTTATCTGACCAAGCCGATCGATCTCGCCGAACTTGGCGATTTATTAGACTCGACTGAGACTGCCCCCCATAACTTGCCGCACTCGACGATGGGCACGAAACCGTCATGACAGACTCCCCCAGCCGTGTTGTGGGCCATGTGGTGCTGTATATCGAAGACAATCCTGACAACATTCGTCTGGTCGAACGGCTACTCATGAGCCGCCCGACTACCACGCTGCACGTCGCGACCACCGCGCACGACGGCATCAAGGCGGCTGTTGACTTGGCGCCCGATCTGATCCTGCTCGACAATCGCCTCCCCGACGCTACCGGCTCCGATGTGCTCAGCCAGCTCGGCGCTTCAGCGATAACTTCCGCTATTCCGGTCGTCATTCTTACCGGTGACTCCGATCGAAAGACCGCCGATAAGTTTCTCGCGATCGGCGCTACCGAATTTCTCGCCAAGCCGTTCGACATCCACGAGTTCTTGGCTATCATCGACCGGCACCTGCACTAAGCACGATCCCGGGATTTTCCACGCTATCAAGCTTGTCGACGGTCAGGGATCGATGCGGGCTCGGAGATATTCCATCACGTCGTGGATAATATGCTCAGCCGTCTGTGGCCGATCGGCATATTTCTCAATGTTCTTGCGGCCCGGGTGAAGCACATCCCACATCGTGCGCTTTCCGGCGTGCCGCCCAGAACCGGCGTCGTGGTTGCCGAAGCCCTCAACAAGCGCGTTCCAGACCGGCGCGTAGCGGTTGATCAACAAAGACTCGCCTAGCGGTATCCAGAAGGGTTCAACCACCAGCCACCGAACCCAGAAATGCTCGATGTCGAGGTTATCCGCGGCAATAACGCTTCGACGATGTTCCCTGATCCGGGACGCGAGCGGCGTGCCTTCGGTAGCGGCGATCTGTAATCCTTTTCGCGCGCCAGCTGGGATCGCTTTACCAACGTAGATGGGCTGGGCCCAAGCGTTATCAGCGTTGGCTTTGGTAATCAGCCCATACGCGGGAAAATCGCCGAGATAGTAGATCGCGTAGATTCCTGGCCCGGAAAATCGCTTCTTGTCCATCGCACCCAATGGCGAAGGTTCGCCACTGAGCATCGCATTGCCGATACTCTCGGCCAGGTTAGGCATATCCAGTGGATTGTAGATCTCGCTCATGCCGTATCGCGGCGCTCGACCCGGCGGGCGGCGGTAGCCCGAAACTCAGCGGCGGCCAAATGTTCGGCGACGCTTCCGGCAACCTTCTGTGCCAGGAGCACTGGCACGGCGTTACCCAGTTGCCGCATCGCCTCTGTCCACGATCCGTGCAGTTCGTAGCGTTCGGGAAACGTCTGCAACCGCGCCGATTCTCGAACAGTGAAATAGCGGACGGCGCCGTCCAGGTCGCGAAGCATATTCTCGCCGCCAGGAACACCATGGTCGCCGGCTTTCAAGGCCTTCGCTGGCTCGTCTAGCGGACTGCCGGTATGCCCCGGATAAGAGCGAGCACCTTCTTGAAGAACGTGGTTCAGAACTTTGGTGCTGCCGCGCAAGGTCGGAGCCGGTAACCCGACAAGCGCGTCTCGAACGGTGCGCCACGGCTTACCCGGTTCTTCCACGTCAAGAAATCGCGCTGGGATCGGATCGGGGGCTGGTCGTTTGGCGAGAGAGATTTTGTGTCGATCCCAATATTCACCTGTTGCCTTCGCCCGCAACAATGCCACCCGCGAATGACTCGGGTCTGGAAAGCTCCACTCCGCATCGACATCGGATCGAAACCCAACCAAGAACACCCGATGCCGCTGCTGCGGAACCCCATAATCCGCCGCGTTTACCAGCGTAGGAAGCACCCGATAGGTCAGCCCGGAATCACTTGTGGAGGTGTGTTCACCCTGAAGACGCTGGAGATGTTCGACCCATGTCTCGCCGGTTCGGCACACTATTTCTGGCATCGATAGGCGCAGCTGAATGTACTGAAAATAGTTAACGAACTTCTCGCGGGTCAGACCTCGCACATTTTCCAGCAGAAACGCTCGCGGACGTAGCGTCCTGATGACATCAATCGCCGCTGGGAACATATCTCGATGGTCTCGGGCGGCCCTGGCCTTACCGCCCATCGAGAAGGGCTGACATGGCGGCCCTCCCGCGACAAGATCAACAGGCCCACTAACCTCGGCCCAGTCGACAGCGCGCACGTCGCCCTCAGAGACCTGCCAGTCGGCGACGAGCGGATACCCTTTGGCTTTGTTTTCCCGGATCGTGTCGCAAGCCCATCTGTCCCATTCGACGACCATGGCCGATTCGAAACCAGCTAGCTCGCAGCCAAGAGCTAGCCCGCCGGCTCCAGCAAACAACTCGACGGATCGCACAGCTCAGACCCTAGCCTTCGTCGATCCGGACGCCGAGCCGGCACGCTGCATGTCGCCAACGCCCATCGCCGGCCTCCCGACCTTGACTCACGTTCGAATGTATGTTCGAACATACCGGCGGCCCGGCGGCCTCGTCAACCATCAGCCCTCGAACTGCCGACTCCGGCTTGTCGAGCTTCAGGTTTCGCGTTGATTCGCACGGCAGCGCACGCCTTGAGTTACAGCGGATCTGGCTAGTCCGTCAGGGTAAGCATTCCGCGAGACACCGCGCCATGTTCGCTTTCAAGTGATGTTGTTCTATATGCGCGACACGGCGGCGATGTGCCCTCGGCAGGTACTCCCACCACGACAGCTCCGTGGCCTGCCATATGGTCGTCAGTTCCAGCGCCGTGCTATCGGCCCCTTGTTCGGAGAAATCAAATGCAGAGCTGATCGTTGTCGTCTGGATAAGACCGTTTCGGTAGTGGCGCTCAGCAAACGTCTCCGTTCGGAAGGCCGAGTCCGACACGATGAATCGGGAACAGTGCACTCGTACGGAGACATCCAAGCGAGTGATCCAGGTCGCCACATAGGAATCAACGAACCCGCTCGGCCCGCTACTCTCCTCCCACGTGAAGTCACGCACGGGAAGCCTTTGCAAGCGGGTGCGACCTTCCTGTTGGCGAGCGTCGTCACTCCACCACCGAAATACCTGCTCCCGATTAAGAGCAATCTCGGCGTGAAGAACGGATGTCACCGGATCTCGATTCACCATGTCCGAGTTATCGGCTCGTCAGCGCAAACCCCTAAGCCACCACCGCGTAACCCCTTGCCCGCAATGGAAGAACTGACAACCATCCCCAGGCTTGCCGCTCGGCCCGAACCACGCGTTCGTATGGGGGGCACCACACCGGAAAGTACTTTAGCCGCTCGCTCCGCGTACTCGAAGTGGCGCAGACCCATGTCATCATGACGCTATGCCAAAATCTTCACTGATCAGTCTCGGTTACGAAGGACGTACTGTCGACGAGCTCATCGACAACCTTCACAGTGAGTCGGTTACCGTACTGGTCGATGTGCGGCTCACTCCTCTGTCACGTAAGCCTGGGATGTCGAAGCGCCGACTCGCGGATTCGCTCGGCGCGGCGGGGATCCAATACCTCCATCTCCGAGCACTCGGAAATCCGAAAGAAAACCGGGCTCCCTTCCGGGCCGGGGATCCCGTGAGTCGAGAGGTTTTTCGCTCTATTCTGACCGACGGCTGTGGAGCGGAGGCTATCCGTCACGTGGCCGAGCTTCTCGACGGCGAGACGGTCGCGCTACTTTGCTTCGAGCGCGATCACGGCACGTGCCACCGGCACGTAGTGGCCGATGAACTTCGTAGAGTCAAGCCCACCCTCGAGCTAGTCGCTCTCTAGAACAGCCGCTCAGAAATCTCGATGTCGAAATCGTTAGAATAGTACAGCCCTAATACCGTAAATGATCCGCGCCGCTAAATGTTCTCCTGATTAAATACGAAGATGAGCGGACGTCTTCCAGGACCGAAAGGTATCTCGGGGAAGTTGCGCGTGATCGCCTGCTTAAGAAGGCTTTCTGGTTCTCCTTTAAATTTCGCCTGTAAGCAGTGAGTTCGCGTTCAACATCCGCGAGCTTCCAGCCATCATCGACTGTTACCTGCATTAAAGCTGTTACGCGTCATCCGAGGGTCCTCCGCGTCATCAAGTGAAGTCCCGGTTAGCTGTTCCTCTATCACGCGAGAGATCGAGTAAACTCGGCGATCGAGGCCGATAAGCATCGGTCAACGAGTCGGTCCACGGCCGGCCAGACATCATCTAGTTGAAGGTCGCCCGTGACCGCAAGCTGGTCGAATTCAGTCGGTTCAAATAGCCATTCATAGGCTTGATTTTGATCATTCTCGTCCTGAAATAGCCGCTCGGCTTGGATTATAACGGCTCCTACCCCAGTGTCACCGCTACCAACCTTAACTAGCGCAACGAGCAAACGTAGACGCTCATTCAGGAGCCGTAACGTCAACGTCGTCCACCAGGAACCTTCGGAGAGGTTTGCGTAGAACTGATGGCGCCGAGCTAGTTTAACTAGTTGACCGTGGAAGTGCTTACTCTCAAGTGTGCCCAGATCTGCCGTCGTCGTCCATGCAGCAGCATCCGGATCTACCTGCAGAAATGCGGCCTTGAGCTCTCCATCGAGTGCAGCGAGCTTGGCCTGAATCTTGCCGTTAATTTTCTTCGCCAAGTCTGCCATCTGCGCGGCTTGAATCTGCTGCCTGGCCCTTTGAACGTCTGCCAGGTTTGAGGCCGCCACTCTGGCTACATCGAGCACGCTTCCGCCCGTCGCACCGGCTTGGATGGGTGCTTGAAACTGTCGAACCATTGCCTGCTGTTCGAGGTTGACGAACAGCAACACGAGAGGTTCGAGATCACCACCGTTTGCCTCGTCTAACCGAGCTATGTACTGCGCTCTGATGTCTCGACCTACGACGAGTGGCGCGTAATGGGCGCGAAGCAGTTCGAGTAGGACGAGGGCACGCGCAACCCGGCCATTACCGTCCTGGAAGGGGTGGATTGCGATGAATCTGTGGTGCAGCCACGCAGCCCGCACGACGGGATGTTGACCCTCGGCAGCTTCAAGCATCCTGATCAGAGATTCCACTTGATCTTGAACTCTTTCGGCTGGGCAATACTGCAGCCGTGAGCCATCGGGCCGATCAACGTGATTGGGAAGCCGTTTCCACTCGCCGTGCAGAAGTTCTGGGTGGAACAAGCGTCCTTGGGTGTCGATTGCTTCATAGGTGGGCTGGTGACGAGTGATTAGCTGGTGCAGCTCGCGGATAAAGCTAACTGTGAGTGACCCATTACTGCGGGCCGCATCAGCCACGAATTCGAGCGCTTCATACTGGTCGTTGATGATGTCCAAGGTATGCCGCTCGACGCCGCCGGTGCGCTCGATAACCTCGGAGCTGATGCCTTCAGCGACCAGGGTTTCAGTTACACCCCAATCCACGTTGTATAGGTGCTCGATGATGCCGGTCTCAATCGCGTGAGACCTCAGCACTCGCAATCGAGTCTCGCGGAACGCATCGGGATCTCGCCGAGCTGCTTCCTGCCACGCGTTACGAAGAGGCGTGAGCTGGTCCAGAGCGGACGTAACGACACCAGTAAGCGTGGGGAAGTCTTCGATCTCCGCCCAGACTTGGTCAATCGGCATCGGGCCTCCGTAGAAAGAGCATCAGTAGCGTATAGAGATGACTCGATGTGCCCGTGGAACTATCTGACTCGAGCGGCAGAGGTACGACCCAAATATATATCGGAAGACGTGAGACTATCTGCCATGCCTTGGGTTGAACGGTTCAATACGTCATCGTGTCCGACTGGCCACCAGGACTTTCGAGACACTAGATCGTCGCCCGAATCCGCCATCATTGAAGGGACTGTACTTCTGGATCGCCTTCTCGCTGAGTGCTCGGTCGGGCTGCACTCGCGTCATCGACCGGCCCCCTTAGGCCGTGACGTCGACCTAGGTCATCCCAATTTGATGAGTGTGCATGCTTAGCGCGTCTACTCCCACTCGATGGTGCCGGGCGGCTTGCTGGTGATATCGAGAACTACCCGGTTGACTTCTCGCACCTCATTGGTAATACGGGTCGAGATCCGGGCTAGCACGTCGTAAGGCACTCGCGACCAGTCGGCGGTCATCGCGTCTTCGCTCGACACCGGCCGCAGCACAATCGGATGCCCGTAAGTGCGTCCGTCGCCTTGCACACCAACAGATCGGACGTCGGCCAGCAATACCACCGGGCATTGCCATATCTCACGATCGAGGCCAGCTTCGGTCAACTCGAATCGCGCAATCGCATCGGCTTCGGCCAGAATTGCCAACCGCGCTGCCGTCACCTCACCAATAATGCGAACCGCCAACCCCGGGCCGGGAAATGGCTGCCGCCACACTAATGATTCGGGTAGCCCGAGTTCGAGGCCGACCGCGCGCACTTCGTCTTTAAATAAGCTTCGCAGTGGCTCAACCAGGCCGAAAGCTAAATCGTCAGGCAGCCCACCCACGTTATGGTGAGATTTGATATTCGCCGTACCCGAACCACCGCCAGATTCGACGACGTCCGGGTAAAGGGTGCCCTGCACTAAGAAATCGACGGGCGCCTCGACAGATATTTCCCGCGCCGCCGCCTCGAATGCGCGGATAAACTCTCGCCCGATAATCTTTCGCTTGGCCTCGGGGTCAGTAACACCCGCCAACGCCGAAAGAAATACATCCGCCACATCGACGACATGCAGCCGAACCCCTGTGCTGGCAACGAAATCACGCTCGACCTGCTCGGCTTCGCCCTTACGTAGCAGGCCATGGTCGACGAAAACGCAGGTCAACTGATCGCCAACTGCCCGCTGTACAAGCGCGGCGGCAACCGCCGAATCGACCCCACCGGAGAGCCCGCAGATAACTCGACCCGAACCGACCTGTGCCCGAATACGAGCGATCTGCTCGGCCACGATGCCCGACGTCGTCCAAGATGGCGAAATGCCGGCCACGTCGCGCAAGAACCGACGCAATACCGTCTGCCCGTGCTCGGTGTGCTTGACCTCAGGATGAAACTGCACGCCGGCAAGCCGCCGATCGAGGTTTTCGAACGCGGCAACCGGTGCGCCATCAGACGCGGCGGTCACGGTGAATCCGACCGGCGCGGCAGTAACCGAATCGCCGTGCGACATCCAGACCGACTGCTGGGCCGGCAAATCTTTCAGCAGCACACCTTCGGACGCCGGCACCACACTCAGCTTCGTGCCGCCGAATTCGGCCAGCCCGGTGCGCTCGACAACACCGCCGAGAGCTCGCGCCATCGCCTGAAAGCCATAGCAAATACCGAAAACGGGGATTCCGGTATCGAATAAAGTGGGGTCGACCGAGGGAGCGCCGTCCACGTAGACCGACGACGGACCACCCGACAAGATAATGGCGGCCGGCTGGCGCGCGACGATATCGGCAACCGACATCGTGTGCGGCACGACCTCGCTGTAAACGTCCGCCTCACGAACCCGGCGGGCAATCAGTTGGGCGTATTGCGCGCCAAAATCGACCACCAGCACGGTTTGCGGGATTTCACTCACTGATCGCCTTTGCGTTCGGGGACGTACCGCTGAGTCTACCGGCCGACCGACTGACTAACTCCAGCGCGAGATTGCACAGCGCCCCGAGCCCGACAATGACCAGTAAACATGGGCCGAACTTGGTCAGACCTTCGTGCTGCAACACGATGCCGACCGTCGCGGAAAGGCCCGCCCCACCGACGTTCGCGGCCGCGATCTGCCAGCCGATCACATGATGGGCGCGGCGAGCACCCAGCCGCCTCGGCGTCAAGGTGACCAAGGCGGGGAAGGTCGGCGCGAAACTCAACCCCATCACGACCAGCGCAATGATGACGACAACGACAGACGGCGCCCACCAGATCAAGATCGCGCCGAGCATGCCGCCGGAGCAGCCAGTCCACACCGCGAGGCTCGGATTCAGTGTTCGCGCCGGCAACGCAGTCGCGAACCGGCCCAACGTCAACGCGGCCGGATAAGCGAAAACCGCCGGCCCCGCCAGCGCTGCCGACAAGTGCAGTTGCCCGCGCAGAAAACTGGCCGCCCAACCGCCGGTAGCGACCTCTGCCCCGGTGTAACAAAAGAACATCACCACACCAAGCGCGACCAACAGCCCCACGTTCGTCGGCTCATGATCATGCTCATCAGCCACCTGATCGGACGACGCCGAACCCGCCGCCATCGAACTCCATCGCGCGCGAGTCACCCACCAGCCGGCGGCCAGCACCAACTCCAGACCGACCACGACGACATAACCGCTACGCCAGGACGTCGTCACGATCGCCAAGGTCACCAACAGTGGACCGAGCGCGAATCCGATGCCGTAGGCGCCGTGCAGCAGATTGAGCAATCGCAGCCGGCCCGAAAGCGCGACCACCGTATTCAGCCCGGTATCGAGTAAACCGCCTGCGGCACCGATCAACCAGGCGCCGATCAAGACGACCCACCACACCGGCGCGGTCGCGATCAATCCGAGCGCAACCGCACCGATCAAACCCGCCGCCACCAGCACGCGGCCGGCGCCAACCCTGCTCAAGGCGTAACTGGTCGACAGCGACGTGACCAGATTGCCGAGCATCCCGACGATCATCAGCAAGCCGAGGCTCGCCAGCGGTTGGTGAAACGTCTGGCGCATCGTTGGCCACGCGGTGCCGAGCATCCCGTCGGGCAGTGCCAGCACGATGAAGCCGGCAAATCCCCAACCGGCCAAGGATCGCGAGGCCCGCCGATTCGTCGCGGCGTCCAGCCCGCTTGCGGCGTCCGGGCTCACGCGGTATCAGGGCTCACGAAAGTCTCCTCGGCGAATCGGCCAAGCGGCACATACTAGACGGGGATGAAGAACTGAGATGCCATCACGTTCACACCGGACTAACGTCGGACAACGTGCGCTCTCTTCCGCTGGCCGACCCAGGCGATCCCGTGGGCATCGACGTCAGCTCCCCGCTCCGCTTCCTGATCTGGCTCGCGCGGCAACAACGCGCCACCCTGCTCGGCGGTATCACCTTCGGCGTGATCTGGATGTGCGGCCAGGCCGTGGTGCCGTTCGAAGTCGGCCGAGCGATCGATCGCGGCATTGCCGACCATCACCTCGCGGCGTTGCTGACCTGGTCGGCCATCTTGCTCGGCACCGGGCTAATCCAGGCCGGCGCGGGTGTGATGCGGCACCGCTTCGCGGTGACGAACTGGTTGATCTCGACCTTCCGAGTGGAGCAATTACTCACCCGCAAAATCGCCGCGCTCGGTGGCACCCTGACTCAACACGTCGACCTCGGTGACGTCGTCAGTTCGGCCACTACCGACGCCAACTACATCGGCAGTTCACTCGACGTGATTTCCCGATTGGTCGGCGCGATGGTCGCATTCCTCGCGGTCGGCGTCATCATGCTGCTCACGTCGCCCGGCCTTGGTCTCGTCGTGCTGATCGGCGTGCCCGTGCTCACTCTGGCTATCAGTCCGTTGATATCGCCGTTGCATCATCGGCAAACCGAATTGCGCGCATCAGTCAGCCAACTGACCAGTTTCGGAGCCGATACTGTCGCCGGCCTGCGGGTATTACGCGGAGTCGGTGGCGAAGCGGAATTCGTGGCCCGCTACCGAATTCGCTCCCAAGACGTCCGTCGTGGTGGAGTCGCGGTCGCCGGTATCGAATCAATTCTGGACGCCGCGCAGGTGTTTCTGCCCGGAGTCTTCGTGGTGGTGTTGACCTGGCTCGGTGCGCGATTGGCAATCGAACATCGATTAACGGTCGGGCAATTGGTGTCGTTCTACGGCTATGCCGCCTTTCTGCTCGGGCCAATGAAGATCGCGACCGAAGCAGGTAATCGATTCACCCGCGCCGCGGTCGGCGCCCGCCGCGTGCTGAAAGTCCTTGTTTTGCAGCCTGTTATTCGCGATCCAGAAAATCCGGTCAGCGTGCCTGAGCACGCCGAGCTGGTCGATTCGCTGACCGGATTCACGGTGCGGCCAGGCGAATTCGTAGCGGTCGCGGCCACCTCACCGGCCGACGCCAGCCGATTAGCCGACCGACTCGGCCGTTACACCGACGAGATCTCCGAGCCCGTCACACTTGGCGGCGTCCCGCTGCGTGACCTGGCTATTTCGCGACTGCGGCAGCACATCGTGGTCGCCGACAAGAATCCGCGTTTATTCTCCGGACGGCTACGCGACCAGCTCGACCCGCATCATCAGGCCGACGATGACGAGCTTGCCGCCGCGATCTCTGCGGCCAGCGCCACTGACGCGATCGAGGCCTTGCCTGGCGGCCTCGACGGATCGATCGACGAATATGCCCGCACGCTGTCAGGTGGCCAACGACAACGACTCGTCCTTGTCCGCGCACTGGTGGCTGATCCGCCGATTCTGGTGCTGGATGAGCCCACCAGCTCAGTCGATGCCTATACCGAGGCTCGAATCGCCAACGCCTTGCGCGGATATCGAGCCCGACGCGCTGGGCGGGCCACCGTCATCATGACGACGAGTCCGCTGGTGCTCGACCGGGCCGATCGCGTCGTCCTATTAGACGGCGACCAGGTAACAGCAACGGGCCGCCATCGCGACTTGCTCGCCGAACACGACGGATATCGCGCCTTTATCTCCCGCGACGACGACACCGCTAATTCCGGGAGCTCAGCTAATTCCGAGGGCTCCGAGTGACGAATTCGACGCTGCTGCCGGTAGCCACCGGCGCCCAGGTACGCGATTATGCCCGCGTCTTGATGCAACGCAAACGCGGGAAAATGATCGGCGTTCTCGCCCTCTATGCGCTCGCCGGCTTCGCCGGTCTAGCCGGGCCACAACTGCTCGGCCAGCTGGTCGGCGCCGTCCAGAAAGGCACTACCCGCACGCACATCAACAATGTGGCGCTACTGCTGGCCGGATTCGTGATTGCCCAGACGATCCTGGTGCGGGTGGCACGTTATTCGTCGTCCGTTATTGCCGAAGGCATTTTTGCCGAGCTGCGTGAAGACTTTCTGCGCACAGTGGTGTCGCTACCACTATCGACGGTCGAGAAAGCCGGCACCGGTGACCTGCTTACCCGGATGACCAGCGATATCGACGCGATGTCGCGCAGCGTTCGATTCGCGGTGCCAGAAACACTGATCGCGATAGCCACCGCGATTCTCACGTTAATCGCGTCTTTTGTCACCGCACCCCTGGTCGCGTTGCCTTGCCTGCTCGTCGCGCCGGTGCTGTTCTTGGCTACCCGCTGGTATCTCAAGCGCGCTCCACGCGGCTATTTACGCGAGCGGTCGGTGTATTCACGAATGTTCGCTACCGTCACCGAATCAATCGAAGGCGGCCGCACCGTTGAGGCATTTAGCCTGCACCAGCAACGAATTCGCCGTGGTGACGACGATGTTCGCCGAGCCTTCGTGACCGAACGCTATACCTTGCAATTGCGCACGGTGTGGTTTCCGAGTATCGAAGCCGGATATGTAGTGCCCATAGTCGGCTGCTTGGCCATCGGCGGCATCTTGGCATTGCACGGGCACGCCACTATCGCCCAAGTCACCACGATCACGCTCTATATGCAGCAGCTTGTCGACCCGCTCGATCGTTTACTCAGCTGGCTCGACGAGCTGCAAATCGGCTCGTCATCGCTAGCCCGATTAATCGGCGTCCGTTCAGTACCAGCCGACCGCGTGGCGTCCGACCAAGCGCCTAATGATGAGCATTTGCGGGTCAACGACGTGCGATTTGCCTATCGCGAAGGTCACGACGTGCTGCATGGAATTGACCTCGACGTAATACCCGGCGAACGGCTCGCCATGGTCGGCCCCAGTGGCGCGGGCAAAAGCACCTTGGGCCGATTGCTGGCCGGCATTCATCCGCCCACCGGCGGCCAAATCACCGTCGGCGGCGTGCCGCTGGTCGACCTGCCGCTCGATGGATTGCGCCGCGAGGTCGCGCTGGTAACCCAAGAACACCACGTATTCGTCGGCACGATCGCGGAGAATCTGCGGCTCGCCGCGCCCGGTTCGGATGACGACCAGCTTCGCTCGGCCCTCACTTCCGTCGACGCGCTGGCCTGGGTGATCGAACTACCGGACGGACTCGACACCATGGTCGGCTCCGGCGGATATGTGCTGACGCCCGCGCAAGCGCAGCAAATCGCGTTGGCGCGGCTGGTGCTCGTCGACCCGCACACCCTGGTGCTCGACGAAGCCACCTCGCTGCTGGACCCACGCGCCGCTCGCCACCTCGAACGCTCACTGGCCGCGGTGATCGCCGACCGGACGGTCATCGCGATCGCGCACCGGCTGCACACTGCCCATGATGCCGACCGGGTCGCGGTCGTCGAAGACGGTCGCATCGTCGAACTCGGTAGCCACGACGAGCTGATCGCGATCGGCGGCAGCTACGCCAACCTCTGGGCCTCCTGGCATGGACGTTCGGCACCTGAATCCAGCCGTTCGACGTCCGAACCCAGCCGTTCGACGTCCGAACCCAGCCGTTCGACGTCCAATCAAGACTGAAGCCGAGAGCTTCCAGCGCCCACGTCATCTCAAAATCTGGAACCCGCTGGACGCCGGACCCACCGAGGGCGCAGACTGTAAACGTGACCCAGACGATGTCCTTCTATTTTTACGGCTACCGAAACCCGGCAGCCGTCGACACTGTCTGACCACTCAGACTCATCCGACGCCCCGGGCAATCGCTCGGGGCGTTCTTCGTGTCCGGGCAACAGCACCGCGGCGTACCTACCAGAAAGGCAACACCGTGAACCAGAGCCTGCCCGAAGCTGACGACGCGACGACCGCGCCCGACCAAACCATGCCCAACCAAACCGCGCCTGACCAGGTCGTCGACGTCCCGCTCGACCCGAAAATCGCCGCGCTCACCCCCGCTGTGCTCACTCCCGAAGGGGCGGACGCCGAAATCGGCCGGCTACGCGAGCAGATCGACGCCATCGATGCCGAGATTATCGAGATCGTCGCGCGCCGGATCGCCCTGTCGAAGCAGATCCAGGCCGTCCGGATAGCCCATAGCGGACGCCGCCGCGAGCACTCCCGCGAGCTGAAAGTCGTCAACACCTACGTCGATGCTCTCGGCCGCGTCGGCAGCCAACTGGCGCTCACGCTCCTTGAACTCAGCCGCGGCCCGGCGGCATAGCATCGCCACTATGGGTGACAGTTGGGTAATCGAGCCGAGTGGGCCACTGCATGGCGATGTGCGCGTGCGTGGCTCGAAAAACGCCGTCACCAAACACATGGTGGCCGCGTTACTGGCTGACAATCCGAGCACGATCGACAACATCCCGGACGTCGGCGATGTGGCGATTACCACCGACATTCTGCGCGCGATCGGGGCCGAAGTCGAACGCGGCGACGACACGCTGACTGTCATCCCGACGCGCGACATCGTGCCGACTGTTCCGCTTTCGTTTAGCGGCCTGAATCGCATTCCGGTGCTGCTGCTCGGGCCGCTGCTGCACCTAACCGGCGAAGCGTTCGTGCCCAAGGTCGGCGGCGACAAGATCGGCAGTCGGCCGGTCGATTTCCACGTGCAGGCGTTGCGGGCATTCGGCGCCGAAATCGACGTCAATGACGAAGGCATTTCCGCGCGCTGTTCGCAGCTCAAAGGCACCCGGATCGATTTGCCTTATCCCAGCGTCGGCGCCACCGAATCGGTGTTGCTCACCGCCACGTTAGCCAAGGGCAAGACCGTGTTGACCAACGCTGCAACCGAACCCGAGGTACTCGAACTCGCGCTTTTCCTGCAACGGATGGGTGCCCAAATCGAGTTGCGGCCCGATGGGCAATACATCATCGAAGGGGTCGAGCGACTTTCTGGTGGCCATACCCGATTGGCCGGTGACCGCAACGAGGCTTTCAGTTATCTGGTCGCCGGTTTGCTGACGGGCGGGCATGTTCGGGTAATCGGTTGCCCGCAGGAACGTCTCGTCACCGCTATCACCACCTTGTTGCGGATGGGCGCCAAGGTCGATATCGACGAGCACGGTATGACAGCGTCCGCGCCGAACGGGCTTCAATCCGCCGCGGTGCAAACCGATACCCATCCCGGTTTTATGACCGACTGGCAAACCCCACTAGTCATGCTTTTTACCCAAGCCAAAGGGATGTCGGTACTCCACGAAACCGTGTACGAAGACCGGCTCGTCTATGTGCCGGCGCTGCAAGCGATGGGCGCGGAGATCGAGCTTTTCAGTACCTGCCTCGGCGGGCCGGCTTGCCGATTCCACGACACCGACGCTGTGCATTCGGCCATCGTTCGCGGGGTCAGCAAACTTCGTGGCGCGCACGTCGAAATCCCTGACGTACGAGCGGGTTTCTCCAGTGTGATCGCGGCCTCCGTCGCCGACGGTGAGTCGGTGCTGACCGGCGTCCATCACTTGACTCGCGGCTACCACCGGCCAGACGAACAACTACGTTCGCTCGGCCTATCGCTACGCATCGACTAACCGACGAGCTGGCTGATCGCGGTGTGTTGCGGTCGCTGGGACAGCCACAACGCTCCGCGATAAACGGCGCGACCCGGCCCTCCTGCGGCAGCTAGTTGCGGACGACGACCTCGACCCGCTGGAATTCTTTCAAATCCGAATAACCGCAGGTGGCCAAGGATTTGCGCAAAGCGCCGACCAGGTTCGTGGTGCCATCGGCGTCCGATGCCGGTCCGAACAAGATGTCGTGCAACGAGCCAGCGGTACCGGCGTAATAGCGCCGACCACGTGGCAAATCAGGGTGGCGCGCCTCCGTGCCCCAATGCCAGCCTTGACCCGGCGCTTCGGCTGCCCGAGCCAGCGGCAAACCGATCATCACAGCGTCAGCGCCACAAGCAATCGCCTTCGCGATGTCACCGCCTGTCCGCATCGCGCCGTCGGCAATAACGTGCACGTAGCGCCCACCGGATTCATCCATATAGTCACGCCGCGCCGCCGCCGCGTCAGAAACCACCGTCGCCATCGGCACGCCGATCCCGAGCACCGACGTCGTCGTGTGTGCCGCGCCGCCGCCAACGCCGACCAATACACCGGCCGCGCCGGTACGCATCAGGTGCAGCGCCGACTGGTAAGTGAACGAGCCGCCGACGATAACCGGGACGTCGAGATCGTAGATAAATCGCTTGAGGTTCAACGGTTCCGTACGTTGCGCCACATGCTCGGCCGAGACCGTCGTCCCGCGAATCACGAACAAGTCGACGCCGGCTTCCAGCACCGCCTTGTGATACTGCGCGGTGCGCTGCGGCGACAATGCCGCCGCAGTAACGACGCCGCTGTCGCGAATCTGTTTGATTCGAACGCCGATCAGCTCTTCCTTGATCGGCTCGGCATAGATTTCCCGCATCCTGCGGACGACGTCGGCATCGGACAACGAAACAATCTCATCGAGCAACGGCTGCGGATCTTCATAGCGAGTCCACAATCCCTCAAGATCGAGGACGGCGAGACCACCGAGCCGGCCGATCTCGACCGCGGTCGCGGGCGAAACAACGCTGTCCATCGCGCTGGAAATGATCGGGGCCTCGAACCGGTAGGCATCGATCTGCCACGCGACCGAAACGTCTTCGGGGTCGCGGGTGCGCCGCGACGGCACGATCGCGATGTCGTCAAACGCGTAAGCGCGACGAGCAGTCTTGCCCTTGCCGATCTGAATCTCGGGCACCCGAAAAACCCTTCTCTTTCAACGAAACTACGGAAGGACCTGCTGATTCTTCGAACTCAGCGCACGTGGTAATTCGGCGCTTCGGTAGTCATGTGTACGTCGTGCGGGTGACTTTCCTTCAGGCCGGCAGAGGTAATCTGCACCAACTTGGCCTCTTGTAAACCCGCGATGGTAGCCGCGCCGCAATATCCCATCGCCGACCGCAAGCCACCGATCAACTGATGGACGACGGCCGACAGCGGGCCACGATAAGGCACCTGGCCTTCGATACCTTCGGGCACCAGCTTGTCGTCGGAAAGCACGTCGTCCTGGAAATAGCGGTCTTTGGAATACGAGCGCGCTTCGCCGCGTGATTGCATAGCGGCAAGCGATCCCATGCCGCGGTAGCTCTTGTATTGCTTGCCATTGATAAAGATGAGCTCGCCCGGGCTTTCTTCGACACCGGCCAGCAAACTGCCGAGCATCACCGCGTCAGCGCCAACGGCGATCGCCTTGGCGATATCCCCCGAATACTGCAAGCCACCATCGCCGATTACCGGCACACCGGCCGCCCTGCATGCTTGGGCCGCGTCGAAAATCGCGCTGACTTGCGGCACACCAACGCCGGTCACTACCCGGGTCGTGCAAATCGATCCGGGCCCGACGCCGACCTTCACGCCGTCAGCGCCGGCATCGACCAACGCTTGGGCGCCGGCTCGGGTCGCCACATTGCCGCCGATAATGTCGACCTCGACGTCTTTCTTCAACCGGGCGACCATATCGAGCACCGCAGTCTGATGACCGTGCGCGGTATCGACGACGACGATGTCGACGCCGGCTTCAACCAACGTACGTGCCCGCTTGTACGAATCTTCGCCGACGCCGACTGCCGCCGCGACCAACAATCGACCGGCGGAATCCTTACTGGCATGGGGAAATTGGTCGCGCTTGGTAAAATCTTTCACGGTAATGAGGCCGCGCAGCCGACCGTTCTCGTCGACCAGTGGCAACTTTTCAATCTTGTGTCGGCGCAACAAATCAAGCGCTTCGTCGTCGGTCACGCCGACCCGCGCAGTGATCAGCGGAGCCGTCGTCATCACCTCGCGCACCGGCCGCGCGAAATCGGTCTCAAAGCGGATATCGCGATTAGTCACGATGCCCACGAGCACACCGGTGCCATCAACCACCGGCACACCCGAAATGCGGTATTTGGCGCACAGCCTGTCGACGTCGGCCAGCGTCTCGTCAGGTGAACACGTCACCGGATTGTTCACCATGCCGGCTTCAGACCGCTTCACCAGATCGACCTGAGCGGCTTGCTCCTCGATCGACAAGTTTCGATGCAGCACCCCGACGCCGCCTTGGCGAGCCATCGCGATGGCCATCCGAGCCTCGGTAACCGTGTCCATCGCGCTCGACAGCAGCGGCACCCGGAGGGAGATGTTGCGCGTAATACGCGTCGCGGTGTCGACCCCACTCGGAATCACATCGGACGCCGCCGGCAACAACAGCACGTCGTCGTAGGTAAGGCCGACGTAAGCGACCTTGTCTGACAGTGAGTGCGATGCGTGGGTCACGGGGTCCTCCGGGCCGGCGAAGACCCATCCTATCGGCTCATACAGGTGTAGCCCGCGCGCTACGGGTTAACCTCCCTGCATGCATGAAGGCACCAGCGAGCCATTGTCGCCGCAAGATCGTGAAGAGATCCTGTCTGACATCGAGGATCTCGAGATCTTCCAGACGCTGCTCCAACCACGCGGCGTCCGAGGGTTACTCGTCGACTGCCCCGACTGCGAAGACCAACATTTCTTCGAGTGGGAGTTGTTGCGCACCAACCTGCGTCATCTGCTGGACATCGGCAGCACCCGGGTGCACGAACCCGCGTTCGCGCCCGACCCGGCCGATTACGTCAGCTGGGACTACGCCCAAGGCTTTGTGGACGGCGTCCTGGAAGCGTCCGAATCCGAGCCCGACCCAGATGCCGATACCGATCCAGAAGCCGATACCGACACGGACGTCGGGCCCCCGAAAGGCCACACGATCGACCTCCGCTAAAGATCAGCGGAATCCGTCAGAAAGAGCAATTCCATCGCGGCAATCAGCACACCCGGCTGCTCATTAATCAACTGGGCTTTGTGAGCGTTATACCCGGTGAGCAGCTCTACCCGCTTGCTATAGCCCATAGGGGCCTGCCGCAGCAGCTGTTCGAGCGATAGCGCCGCTTGTTCGGGTCGCAGCAGGCGCGCTTCGGGCGAGGTCAGTGCCGCGAAGATCTGCGTATGTTCGGCGCCCGTTAATGTCGTCATGACATCGATCAAGAAATGTGTGGACGGATCAATCACCGGCTCGATCAACGGGTTCGCCACCTGCGTTCGGCCAAGGTAGCCGCCAATAACTCGCCACCTGCATACCGTGCTCGCGCATCACGGCCATTGATGAGGTCAGCCGCCACGATCAACCTGAACGCGTTCCCGTCGCCAGTGCCCAGCCCACGGAGTTCGGGCACGTCCGCGACACGGATCGTCACGTTGCCGCTTTCGGAAGGCAACAGTCCAAAGTCGGCACGCAGAACCCGAATAGCGGCAGAGTCAGCCACCCATATCTCAGCCTGGTCGGCGGTCATTTGTGCTTCACCGATCAGATTGGTAGCCGAAATCCCCGTCCGAGCCACATTTTTATTGGCAAGCAGCGACCGCAGCTGCCCGGATCCGCCGCGTAACACCCAGGTATGGATAGCACGGGAACGCAGCCGAGCTGCCCAACTGCCCGCATCGGCAGGCAGATTGTCTAGTCGAGACCGCAACCGCGAGAGCTCTGAACCGGTGACCCAGCCAGGTATATCGCCGTCGACAAGCGCCGCGCATGCCCAGGCAATGCGCCGAGAAAATGCCCGGACATGAGCTGGCCGCTGAAGCTGAGCAAGTGCATCGAGGCTGTTCGCATCGATGATGTAGACCCCGGAGACACGCTCCGCAGCCAAGTGGCCCGTGCCGATTAGCGTTCGAACGCGATGGTGACCGACACCTAGCCGTTCAGCCGCGTCGCCGACTCCAATACCCATGACACTGATATTCCTTCATAGTAATATCAGTGTCAAGAGGAAGTCTTGCCGTTCAGCGGACCAGGACTATCAGCGGACGAGGCCGCTGCGAAATCCGAGTGCCACCGCTTGGGCGCGATCATTCACGCCGAGCTTGCGAAATAGTCGACGAGCGTGCGTCTTAATGGTGTCTTCGGAGAGAAAAAGCTCGCGGCCGATCTCGCTGTTGGTCTTGCCGCGACTCATGCCGCCAAGCACCTGCCGCTCGCGTTCGGTCAGCGGCGGGTCGATAACCGGAGCCGGACCATGCTGGCCATTGCGGACCCGCTGAGTACCGGCGTCCACCACGACATGAGCAAGTGCGGCGCATAGTTCCTCGACCGAAACGTCCTTGGTCAGGAAGCCACGCGCGCCACCAACCATCGCTTGGGCAAGCCGCTCGCTGTCGGCGGTACCGGCAAGCATCACCACATTGGCTCCCGGATGTGCCGCAACCAGCTGGCGAGCCGTCTCGGGCCCTCCGAGCGTGGGCATGGCGACGTCCAGAAGGACAAGTGCGGGCAGCTCAGCCGCGTAACGTACGAAGGTCTCCGCGCTGGTATCGGCGGTCGCGACGCGGTCTACCCCGGGGACAGCGGCGACATACCGGCGCAGGTGATCCCGAAAGCGCCGATGGTCGTCGCAGATAAGAACAGTCGTCACCGGCCCCGCCACCCCAAGTCGACCGACGCGACGCGGGAATCCGCATCTTGACCGTCCGTCGTCAGTTCAGTCATCGGCAGGGTTGGGCGGCAGCATGAGCCCAACTGACTACTACCAAATCTACATCGAAAGCAGCGCCTCGATATCTGGTCGAGCCAACCAATCTTGACGAATATCAGTCGGCAGATCGGCCGCGATCGACAACACCGCCGACCGCGCCACTTGCAAACTCCGCGCACTCGTCGCTGGGTCGGCCTCGATCAAGATGGCACCGAGCAGCGAATGCGCCCGCC
>OLLX01000176.1_pt1 | contig 118582 bp, 104 predicted proteins | sample 1604651 | NCBI WGS metagenome assembly OLLX01 (sample SAMEA104055725, study PRJEB20765) | soil metagenome | biome: Arctic tundra; feature: Polygonal ground; material: soil | place: USA | collected 2011-09 | depth 0-0.5 m
CCGACCTCGCGGCTGTCGCCCTGCGCAACCGTGTTCGTGGCGATCAGACCGAGGTCGCCGTACCTCTGCAAGAGCGAGGTGGCACCTCGGCAGAGGGTGGTGTCGGCATTCCGCTGGCATGAGTGCCATGAAAATTACCCAAAAAGAACGGCGCTGCGTGCTATACGCACGGCTCAGCGTCACCAAGGAAGAGTCCGTTTCCATCGCCCGCCAGCTGCAGTCATGTCGCCGGTACGCAGAAGCCCGAGGGTGGGAGGTGATGGGCGAGTTCATCGACGATGGTGTCTCCGCGACTGCAAACCGGCCCGAGGACCGCAACGGCTGGGCTGCGCTCCTCGCCACAGCAGACTTCGACGCGGTCATCATCTGGAAGGTCGACCGGCTCGCCAGACGCGTCCTCGATTTCCTCCACGCCGACGAGACTCTCCAAACGCGAGGTGCCGGCCTCGTCGCCGTTGAGGACCCGATCGACATGACCAGCCCCCAGGGGCGTGCTTTCGCGGTCATGCTCGCGGTCTTCGGCGAGATGGAAGCCGAAGCGATCCGGGCCAGGGTCCGTGCCGCCCGGGTGCAACTGCTGAAGGATGGCCGCTGGGCTGGCGGAGGGGTTCCTTACGGCTACCAGTCGGTTTCGAACGTGGATGGCCCTGGCTGGGTGTTGGCCAAGGACCCAGACCGCCAACCGTGGCTTGCCGAGGTCGTCGGCAGGGCACTTGGTGGCGCGACCGTCAATTCGATCACGACCTGGCTGACGGCAGCGGGTGCCCCACTTCCTGCGGGCTCGCTCGCGAGGCGTACGTCGGGCTCGACCGCGTGGAACCGGCAGGCCGTCGACGGCATACTCCGCAATCCCATCCTTGCGGGGATGACGCCGCACAACCCGGGCCGGCCCAAGAGCGCCAAGCGTGCCGACCCCTTCGCGGTATTCCACGACGAGGATGGCATTCCTGTTGTTAATGGCTCCCTCGCCGTCATAACTACTGAGGAGTTCAGACGATTGCAGCAGATTCTTGACTCGCGGAGCACTCCACAGGCTCGCAAGCGCAGCGAGCGGGAGCCCACGAGCCCGTTCCTGTCTCGTGTGGTGCGCTGCGATGACTGCGACGTCTTCATGTGTCGTGGAACGAATCAGAAGCGCCCGGTCCTCTACTGCCCGGCGTGCCGTCAGACGATGAGTCGCTCGGCCTTCGACCCGTATCTGATCCAACGGCTCCTGAAGGAACGCGGAGCCGAGCCGCTCGGTGGTTCGACCGTCAAAGATCATTGGGCTGCTGCCGGATCGAACGACGATACGCGGCGCGGAATTCTCCTGACTCAGTTGGAGAGCCTGCGTATCCGTCGCGGAGTCGTCGGGCGCTATTTCGATGACGAGCGAGTACTGCTCCGGTGGTGCCCCACGGACATCGGTCGACATGCCGATCCTGCCGGACTTTCGAGGCGTAGCTGATGTACGCGCTAAGCCCTCATGGCAGACCTCGTCGAACTGTCGAGCCGCCGGTGGCTTCGCAGGTCGTCCGCCGACCGCCGCTTGCGACGGTCGGTTCAAGCTGTGGGCTCGGCAGGTCGCGCGGGTCTTGCCAGACCGCTAAGGCAGACTTGACCTCCGTGACGGAAGCAACCGCTGAGGCGGCGAGTTCGCAGCCAGCATACGAGCTGAACTTCGACCTGGACGGGTCGTCGTTTGCGGTGCGCGAGAACCTCGTGGACATCTTGGAGCGTGAGTTGCTCGGCCCGATGCACGGCCCGGAGGAACTGCTTCCGTTCAGCCCAAGGTCGCAGTACCTGGTCGGACATATCGCGCCGGTCAAGTTGACGGACACGAAGTCTTCCGCTCTTGCCGAGGACGACACTCCGCGCGACCTGGTCGAAGTGCGCACCGACGACGAGGCGCTCTCCGATGGACGAGGTGTTCCCGCGTACGCAGCCGATGAAACCGAAGCTGACTCGGATGAGGACGATGCTGAGGACAGGGCTCCTAAGCAGGGCCTGATGATTCCGGCCTCGATGGGACTGCGATTTCAGGTGCCCACGGACCTCGACTCGTTCGAGGTTGCAGCGTCGTGGGGCATCTACGAATCCGTCGAGACCGACAAAGTGTCGAAGGCTGGCCGGCCGATCCGCCACTATCAGCGGGTTCCGGTTGAGGAACGTCGCACCCTCCGTCTCGCTGATCTTGCGCCGGGCCAGACTGCGTCGATCGCATTGCGTGACGACGCCTTTCTCCGGGTCGATCGGTACGACGACCCGACCTTTGGCCGGGTGCTGGTGGAGATTGCTTTGTGCAATGACCGCGAGACTCCGATGCCAATCCCGTTGAGCATGTGGATGTTCCAAACCAAGCTTTTGGTCGATGCCGGCGGTGCCGAGGTATTCCTCCCGGTGCGGGACGTGCTGGAGCAGAACTGGCCCGAGCATGACGAGGAGGTCAAACGCCTCAATCTCCAGTACCGCCACCGCCTGGAGTTCGCGATCGGCCGGACGTGCTCGGTGGACTGGACGGTCAAGGAGGGCTCGCGTCGCGCCACGTCGGTGGAAACGACGTGGTTGCCGATCGGGGAGACCCCGCAGACCCGAGCCAGGTCTGTGAAGGACGCGTTGCTGTCGATGGACGGGCTGTCGAATGTCGGCCCTGACGGGCTGCGCGCTGGCTTGGAGCCGCTCGTCACTGGCTACGGCACGTGGCTTGATGAGCAGGAGGCCGAGGCGGCAACGCTGCCCGGGCATTGGCAAGAGACCTGCGAGTTTGTGCTCTCGGAGGCCCGACAAGCGCACGCACGACTGGTTGCCGGTCTGGAGCATGTCGCCACCAATCCCGAGGCGCTGCGATGCTTCCAGTTCATGAACCGGGTGATGCGCGACCAGCGCATCGCCTCCCAGGTCGCCGCTGAGCGTGCATCCGATGCTGCGGTGACCCTCGACGAGGCACAGGCCAAAGTCGCGGAGCGAGGCCCGGAGGCGGCTTCGTGGCGTCCGTTCCAGTTGGCGTTCATTCTGATGCAGCTCGGAGCCCTGACCGATCCGACCGAGCCGCTTCGTAGCGCTGAGCACCAATCCCGCGTCGAGCTGCTGTTCTTCCCGACCGGTGGTGGCAAGACCGAGGCGTACCTGGGTCTCGCGGCGTACACGTTCGCGATCCGGCGCCGACAGGGAGTCGTGGAATCCATCGATGGCCAACTCGACGGGACCGATGGCATCGCGGTGCTGATGCGCTACACCCTGCGGCTGCTGACTGCCCAGCAGTTCCAACGTGCCACCACCTTGATGTGCGCTGCCGAGCTGGCTCGTCTTGAGGATGAAGCGACCTGGGGCATCGAGCCGTTCCGCATTGGTCTGTGGGTTGGGACCGACGTGAGCCCGAAGCGGTTCGAAGAGGCCGACGAGCAGCTGAAGAAGGCCAACGAGTACGGCTCGCACCGGCTGACCGTTCTTCAGATCCAGCGTTGCCCGTGGTGTGGCACGCCGATCACTGCTTCTCACGTGAAGGCCGATGCCACGTTGCGTCGTGTGTTCGTCCACTGTGGCGACGAGCTGGCCCGCTGTCCGTTCTCGAAGGGTGGCGCCGTCCCCGAGGGACTCCCGGTCCTGACAGTCGACGAGGAGATCTACCGCCTCACTCCTGCGTTCGTGATCGCCACGGTCGACAAGTTCGCACGCCTGGCTCGTGAGGGTGAAGCTGCTTCGTTGTTTGGTTACGTGAGTAAGCGGTGCGGTCGCCACGGTTACGTTCACGCTGACTACGCCCCCTGCCAGGTCGGGTCCCATCCGGCGAACGGTGGACGGCCCGCGGCGACGGTCCACCCTGTAGGTCGTCTGCGCCCGCCCGATCTGATCATCCAGGACGAGTTGCACCTCATCACTGGCGCTCTGGGCACGGCGGTCGGGCTGTTCGAGGTCGCGGTCGAGACGTTGTCGTCGTGGCAGACCCCGGACGGCAAACCGGTCAAGCCGCTCATCGTCGCTTCGACCGCAACCGTGCGCAACGCTCAGGACCAGGTGCGCGGCCTGTACGGACGCCAGGTCGAGATCTTCCCCCCGCAAGTGCTCGACGTTGCTGACACCTTCTTCTCTCAAGAGGTGCCGCTCGACCGCGCCAACCCGGGTCGGCGTTATATCGGAGTCAGTGCTCAGGGTGTGCGCCTATCGAGCGCTGAGATCCGCGTATCCGAGGTGTTGTTGTCGTCGGGCCAGTTGCTGTTCGACCGAGCCGGCGCTGCGGCCGACCCGTACATGACGCTTGTTGGTTACTTCAACGCCACCCGTGAGCTGGCGGGCATGGCGCGGTACATGGCCGACGATGTTGCCAACCGCGTGGGCAACCCAGCCAAGGATTCGGGATTCCCGCGCCGCTACGGCGCTGCCTTCGGCAACCTCCACACCGCCGAACTGACGTCGCGGATCGCGTCAGCGGAGATCGGTCGCACCTTGGACCGGCTGGGGTTGGAGTTCGACCCAGCTTTTGACTCCACTGAGGCGTTCCAGGCCAGGCTCGCCGCACGGAAGGCTGAGCAAAAGATCACCTACCGGACCGAGTCGCCCTTCGACGTGGTGCTCGCGACCTCGATGCTCCAGGTGGGTGTCGACGTCCAGCGGCTCGGTCTGATGCTGGTAGTTGGGCAGCCCAAGAACACAGCTGAATACATCCAGGCGTCTTCCCGTGTGGGCCGTGACTCATCCGACCGTCCTGGCTTGGTGGTGGCTCTCGGCAACTGGGCTCGTCCTCGCGATCTCGCGCACTTCGAGCAGTTCCGGCACTATCACGAGACGTTCTACGCACAGGTGGAGGCGCTGTCGGTGACGCCGTTCTCGCCGACCTCGCTTGCTCGCGGCATCGACGGTCTGCTGGTGAGTGTCGCTCGCGTGATCGAGGCGGCAACCCCGAACGGGTTGTCGCCCGAGCGCGACGCGTGGCGCATCAAGGACCAACGCTCGGTCGTGGAGGCGATGGCTGAGCGGCTCAAGAAGCGGATCGCCGCGGCCGCACAGAGCGAGGACGCGACCAAGCACGCTAACGACCTGCTCGTGAACCGGATCGACCGCTGGACCGAGCGTGCCAAGCGCGCCGCGGAGATGAGCAAGACCCTCGTTTATGAGCGCACGGGCGAGGGGGACAAGTACCTCCCGCTGATTATCAGCCCCGAGAACGCGAAGGCATCGGTGGGCGGCTCGATGGAGGCGCCGTTCATCATCGCCAATTCCATGCGCGAGGTGCAGCCGGAGATCAACCTGCTCGTCAGCCCCGTGCCAGAGAGACTCTTCGCCCGCACGCCCGAGGGTGTACCCGCGTGGACGCTGCCGTCGGGAGAGGACGACTGATGACTGACCTGTTGCCCGAGTCGGGCGTCGAGGAAATGCTGCACGACGAGAACGAAGCGCTCGATCCGCTGGCTGACGCAGAGGAAGGCGTCGTCAAGAACCGCGCCAAGGTCGGCTCCGCTCGCCCCTCATCGCTGCTTTACACCTATGGTCCCGGCGCGATCATGGACCTTCCTGGATTCTCGGTGATGCCGGCCGGGCTCGACGACTGGGACCCGATCTGGAAGCGACGCCCGTTCATCCCCAGCATCATCGAGCCGCGGCTGCTCAACGTCGTGCGCCTCCATCTTGGTCGCCAGGTCGACGGACTGCGTCCCTTCCCGTGGCAGCCGAAGAAGGGCGGCATGTCGAGGGAAGGCGACGACCTCGGCATCCCCTCGCGGGTGTTCCCGCAATGGTTCCGTTGCACCGGTTGCGACTTTCTCGGACCACTGCCGCGGTTCAGCTATGCCAACACCCACCCGTTCCGGCCCGATCTCGCGCAGTTCAGTCACAAGAACTGTCCCGGGCGCGGCAGGCAGAGAGCAGGCTCGACCGGCCGTAAACGCGAAAGCCCCGCCGTTCCGGCGCAGCACCTTCTGACCTGCACTAACGGGCACCTCGACGAGTTCCCGTACGCGCTTTGGGTTCACCGGGGCGGCAAATGCCCCAAGGCCGAACTGCCCGACCTAAAGATGCGTGACGCGAACGTCGGCAAGTCCGTTGGCTCGACCATCATGTGCTCTTCTTGCGGTGCCAGTCGAGGCATGGCCGAGGCCCAGGGCGGCATCGGCCGAGAGAAGCTCCCGCAGAAGTGCCGCGGTAGGCATCCGCACCTCAACGCCTTCGACGCCGAGTGTGACGCCCGACCGGCCTTGATCATGATGGGTGCCTCGAACCTGTGGTTCGCCTCCACCCAGTCGATCATCGTCATGCCGCGCACCGACGCAGAGGAGAAGGAAGTACTCGCCGACCGCCTCCGTGTCGAGCTCGGCGTAGAGCAGGTTCAGCAGTTCGGCGCTCAAGTCGATGTCATCCGCGCATTGGCATCCGCTAAGAACATCGACATGGTCGGCATCACTGACGACGACATCGCCGCCGCCGTGGCCGACGCGCTCGTGCCTGCCGACTCCGAAGAGGAACGGCAGGAGAAACTTGCCGCTTGGGACCCCGTCGACCTGCTGGTCCCGGAGTGGCGCTACCTCCAGAAGCCGTCCTTGTTTCCGCAGCAGCTGAACTCCAGCGGACTCATGGTCACTGAGATGCAGCGCGGGCCTGAGCTGTACCAACGGATCAGTCGCGTTGTCGCGGTCAACCAGATGAAGAAGGTCAACGCAGTCCTCGGGTTCACCCGACTCGACGAGATGGACCGCGTCAACGACCTCGTCAGCCGACTCGTCAAGCTGACCCGCAACGGCAAGCCCACTTGGGTGCCGGCCACCGAAGACCGCGGCGAAGGGATTTTCCTTCAGCTCGACCTTGACGCCGTCGATGACTGGGAGCAAAGCATCCTCGTAAGTCCCTTGTGGAGTGCGCACAGGGAAGCGCATCGACGTAACTTCGTCCGACGGTTCTCCGAGACCGCCAAGCTCGTCGATCCCGATACCCGCCTGCCAGCACCGAGGTACTGGCTGCTGCACTCGATGTCCCACGCACTGATTCGTCAGATGGCAATGTCGAGCGGTTACGGCGCGGCCAGCCTCACCGAACGCATCTACGGATGGCCCGCTTCGCCACAACGCGAAGCAGTCGCCGGGCTCCTGATCTGCACCACGGCATCCGACAGCGAAGGCACCCTTGGAGGGCTCGTCGCACTCTCGGAGCCGACACGACTTCAAGGTCTCGTCGTCTCTGCGATGCGCCGTGCATCCAGGTGCTCGTCGGATCCGGTCTGCGCCATGCGCACGCCCAGTGACCCCGAAGACTTCCTCCACGGTGCGGCCTGTCACTGTTGCTCCTTCGCATCCGAGACATCCTGCGAGAACGCCAACCGCTTCCTCGACCGACGCTTCCTGTTGGACCTTCCTAAGGGCACGGGAGACACGGTGTCCGGGTTCTTTGGGAGCGTCGGTGCCCTCTGATCCCTTCGCCGCTCTCGGTGAGTACCTCACCGCCAGCGAAGCCGAAGCGCTCGCGGTCCAGTTCGACAACGGCCAGCACATCATCAAGGCGCTGGCCGCGATCAATTCCGCCCGACGCGAGAACGCCAAGGAGCTGCTGGCAGCGGCCGGGCTCGACCACACCGACATTGTTCGAGTCATAGCGGCGCTGCGCGCGATCGCTGGAGCGAAGTCAGTTCACCGGGACCTGACTCCCGTGTGGACGATGCCCGGCAATGAAGCCAAGGTCGGACACCTCACAGGGGAGTTCCACCGACTCGTTCAGGCCGCGCGGATCTCAATCACCTGTGCCACCTACAACTTCGAGAAGACTTCGCAGATGTGGACAGTGCTCAAGCACGCGGCCGAAGAGCCCGGTGTCATCGTGACCGTCTATGTCGACGGAGATAAGGCCGACGCCATTAAGGTCAAGGCCCGACTTCCGCGAGCGACGATCTACCGATCCTCGGAACTTCCTTCTGGTCAGCGCGTCGTCAGCCACGCCAAGTTCATCGTGATCGACCATGAAGTCCTGCTGCTCACCAGTGCAAACTTCTCCTACAGCGCCGAGAATCGGAATATCGAGTTCGGGCTTCTTGTGCGCGACACCCCGCTGGCAGCTTCGGTGGAGGTCACGATGGCGAGCAAGCGCGGGACCCTCTACGAGTTGGTCTAATTCGAGGATCGAGGTTCACCGGTGAACGCGTCTCAAAGCGACCCGGCTCGTGCGAGATTCTGGGCAAGGGACTCGTCACGCTGCTAGAGATCAGCCAGCTAGGCAGCCTACGATCTTGCTCGAGGCCGTTCGCGGCGGCTTGCCTTTTCGAGAAACCCGCTGTGAACTAGGCCTCGCTAGTGGCTTGACAACGGGGTGGAAGCTGAACGACGAGAACAGCCTCCCGAAATGCTGCCTGGAACTCAGGTCGGAGCTTGGGCGGATCGCATCGACCACTCGTTTGCTCAGACGCGTCGCCCTGAACCGTCAGAGAGAGCCGTACCAATCGAGCCCCGCAGCTCACTGGAGTCTGCGCGCAAGCTTCCTCATTCCGTGCGCGTTTCGCATGCTGGGTCGAGTTCGCGGAGGTCCGGACTTGGGTGCTGATGCGCAGGGCGGGCACGCCGTCGCTGCGTATGCCAAGCAGCATGGGCAGCCGTCGATCGAGTCGACACTCGACGAGTTCGATCAGGGACACTGGTGGTCAGCGTTTAGGCACGCTGATCTCAGTCCCCACAAGTAGGCGCTGCACGTTCCAGCGCAGACGTTCTACGAGCCCAAGCGAGACGCCGGGATTCGGTTCGACGCTGTCGAGCGCTTCGCTCAGTGTGGCGATTGTCTGCTCGACGATCGTGGCGGCGCGCCCCTGCGCGATCACGTTCCATGACCTAGCTTCTGCGACGATCCGCTCGATTGACATTCGCCGGTGGTCGAAGATGCCGTCGATGGCGAGTGCGAGGTCCCACTTGATGAGGCCGTCCTGGAAGAGGTTCGGAAGGGCGTCGTAAACCTGTGATAGCTCGGTGCCGGTTGGCAGATGCATGAGCGCGACGTTCTTGGCGTGTGCGTCGTTGTTGCCGATCGTGACGTGGAATGTCAGTTGACGCAGCCACTGCTCAACCGCGCCGTCTCCGCCAGGGATCGAACCAAGAAGTTCAACGATGCGTCCCGCGGTTGCCCGTCGCGGATCGGTCGGCCAAGATGGCTCTTGGAATTTCACGTCCGTGTTCCGCCAGTCCAGACCCATGGCCTGGGCGAGGTCTTCTTGGTGATGGAGCAGAACATTGCCTTCGACGACCGCACGATCGAAGCGCTCGATCGCCAGGTAGGTCGTCCGGTTGGCTTTGCGGATCTCGCTGCGGTATTGAGACAGTCCGACGTGCCTGCTGAGCTGGTGGCTGTAGTACTCGTCGAACAGCCGATTGGGACGTGCGGGTACTTGTGGCTTGAGGATGTAGGTCGAATGGGCCGGCCCATGCGGGACGGCCCATTGTCCATCGAACTCGGCGACCAGAACCTTCGGCTGATACCCGGGCAACGTGGAACGGCTGTCGTCGGGGATGCCTTGGTCGCTGTCGCTGATCGCCTGCTTGAGTCTGGCTTCCAGGTCCCTATCCGGTAGCTGCTCGTAGCTTGGCGTGTTGGCGGTGGACTCGTCCGGGCGACGTAGGGTCACCGCTCCGGCGATGGATCCGCCGAACTCGTTGAGTAGCGCAAAGAGGTCTTCCCGGTCGACGTGTCGTTTGGCCGCCATCTGCTCGCGATGGTTTCCTTCCGGGACGTATCCGCCAAGGAAGTTCGAAACTGATTCGGCCGATGGCCGTCGGCCAGGCAGCGTAGCGAAGCCCTCGCTGAGCAGGACGTCAGCGTTCTCGTACTCCGAATCTACGGTCAGGGTGACTCGGCTTCGGTCGCGTTGCTCTGGTGCCACGACCCCGACGTGCCGGTCGTGGAGGAACAGTTCAAGGCTTGGCACGGTCGGTTCCGTAGGTCAGGATGACGGTGATCCCGAGCTCGTGCAGGACTCGGAACAGCCGGTTGATGTAGAGATTGCTCACCCCGGACTCCAGGTCGCCCATGTAGTCGCGTGAGAACGCGAGTCGCTCGGCCAGATCGCTCTGGCTCAGGCCGGCGTCTTCGCGGGCAGCCTTGACCACCGCAGCGACATCGTGCAGCTTGCGTGCAGTCAGGGTCGGCACGACACACCTCCAGTGTGGGTATATCCCCACACTAGCAGAAGCGGGGATATACCCACACGCTTTGAAGTGGGAATATCCCCGCATTGCTCACGAGAAGGTGGACGCGACGGAGGGCATCGCCACCAGACCTTATCTGGCGAAATCGGCCCCACATTCGAGCACCTGGTGCCGAAGCGTGGAAAGCCTTGTCGGATAAGGGGAACTGCAAACTCCGAATGTTCCACGTTGCAGCGGATAAGCGCGTGCCAGACCAGGTTTGGATCGAACGCCGAACTGCGGACACCGTCGGTCCAGCGTCAGGAGTTCATCATGCCGTGAGGACGTCGTCTGACAGTCGCGGCAAGTAAGCGGTCACAGGTGCACGGTACTACTTTGGACCACATTTGATTACCAACTTGGACCAACTAACGGTCTCCGCAGTGAGTGTTGGTGGTCCAGGTCGAACAGGCTTGGCGCCCACTTTGGCAGTGCTGGCGTTGAGCGAACTCGATATGCGAGGCTCTTAGCATGCGTCCCACATTGTTCGAGTTTGCCGGTGGCGAGCCGGCTTTTCTCGCGCTGGCCACCGCGCATCACGAGCGGTGTCTGCGTGATCCTGAGCTGAATCATCCGTTCTCCCATCCTGGCCAGAATCCACAGCACGTCGAACGGCTGGCTGCCTATTGGGCAGAGGTATTCGGTGGGCCGCCTCGATATTCGCAGTCGTGCGCTGATCATTCGGCGATGCTGCGTATGCATTCGGGCAATGGAGATATGAGCGATCTGGGCCGTCGATTCGTTGACTGTTTTGTCGCTGCGGCTGACGACGCCGGATTGCCGGAGGATCCTGAATTCCGTGCCGCGCTGCGCGCCTATATGCAGTGGGCGGTAGACGAAGTGCTGTCCTACCCAGCGCAAGATGCGGTGGTTCCGGCCGAGTTAGCGATGCCGAGCTGGTCATGGGACGGTCTCGACAGCCACTGATGTAAGAGTCATTGAGTCCGGAAATGCCGGGACCGGATATCACGGCCTGATCGCTGAGGCTTTCGACTCGAGGTAGCGCTTTTCCGGCAGGCTGGTAGTGCGGCGTGCGGCGGCGAGATATTCGGCGCGGGCAGTTTCGTGGTCACCGGCCATCTCTAGCAAATGGGCGCGGACCGCGTGTAGCCGGTGATGTTTGGCGATACGCGCGTCGTTGGCCACAGTCTCCAGAAGAGCTAGCCCGGCTGCTGGTCCGCGCACCATCGCCTCGGCGACGGCGCGGTTAAGTGTGACGACGGGGTTCGGTGTTGCCTGTTCAAGCAACTCGTACAGCATCAGGATTTGTAGCCAGTCGGTATCGACCTCACTCAGCGTCTCGTCGTGAATGGCCGCGATTGCCGCCTGTAGTTGATAAGGGCCGAGCGAGCTATGAGTCAAGGCGTCACTGATTAGTGCGACGCCTTCGGCGATGAGCTCGCTATTCCACAGTGTGCGGTCTTGCTCGGTGAGCGGAACGAGTGATCCGTCGCCTCGAGTGCGGGCCGCGCGGCGGGCTTCGGTAAGGAGCAGCAGTGCGAGTAGTCCGGTGACTTCTCCGTCGTCCGGTAGTAGATCGTGGACGACGCGAGCGAGCCGGATGGCTTCGGTAGTGAGGTCGGTACTCTGCAGCGAATCACCCGCGGAGGCCGCGTAACCTTCGTTAAATATCAGATACAGCACATGCAAAACAGCGGCTAATCGCTGCGGCCACTCATCCTTAGACGGTAGCCGGAAGGCAATTCCGTCGTCTTTGATGCGTTGCTTTGCTCGGCTGATGCGTTGGGCCATCGTTGCTTCTGGGACGAAGAAACTCCGGGCGATCTGAGCGGTGCTCAGGCCGCCGATGCTGCGTAGTGTCAGGGCGATTTGCGAAGCGGGCGATAATGCCGGGTGGCAGCACAAGAAGAGCAGCGTAATGCTGTCGTCCTGGTCGATCGTTAAGGCCCCGACCGCGATTTCTTGTTCTCCCGCGTTGCTGACACTGGTATCGCCGTGTTCGCGTCGGTGGCGAGCTTCGTCGCCGCGCAGCTCGTCTATCAGTCGGCGAGAAGCGACGGTGATCAGCCAGCCCCGCAGATTATCAGGAACACCGGCTGCCGGCCATTGGTGCGCGGCGGCAAGTAATGCCTCCTGTACCGCGTCTTCACAGGCATCGAAGTGTCCATAGCGGCGAACCAGCGCGCCGAGGACCCGTGGCGTGAGATCCCGCAGCAGATCCTCGACGCCCGGTTCGAGATTCACGCGTCCGAGCTGCCTTCATGCAGGACCGGCCACACCTCGACGCCACGGAAGGACGCAAAAGGCATCTCAGCGGCGATTTCTAATGCTCGCCGCTCGCCATCGACGTCGAGCAGGTAGTAGCTGGCCAGATATTCTTTTGCCTCGATATACGGGCCGTCGGTAACCGCCGCGACGCCTTCGCTGACCCGGACAACCTTCGCCTGTTCCGCGTCAGCGAGCCCGTACGCGCCGAGCAACTCGCCGGTGTCGAAGTACTTCTTATTGAACGCGTTTTGTGCGGCGATTTCCTTCGTCCAGTCTTCGGGACCGAACCCAGCCCAGGTCTGCTGGTTCGCGTAGATCATCAGCATGTACTTCATCGGTCTGCTCCTTTAGTTTGCGGCGCCTGTGGCCGGCGCCCTCACCAGCTACGTCGGAGCCAGGCCGGCGTTCTCTACATCCGGTCTGACTTCTTCTTGGGAAGTGTGACTCCTGGAGAAGGTAGGGCGTCGAGAGCTTGGGTAGGTTCGGGGGATGAGTGAAAAGCAGCTAGCCCTGGTCACCGGGACGTCGAGTGGTATCGGATTGCACACCGCTGTGGGTTTGGCCCAGGCCGGCCTGCGAGTGATTGCCACTATGCGTGACACCGCCGAAGCCGGCCCGCTCCAAGCCGCCGCCGAATCGGCGGGAGTAGAGCTCGAAGTGCGGGTGCTGGACGTTATTGACCAAGCGCAAGCAGCTGCGTTAGTGGCCGATCTTAGCCGGGTTGACGTGTTGGTGAACAACGCTGGTCGCGGTTCGGTAGCCACGTTGGAGCAGCTGAGCAACGACGATCTGCGAGCTCAGCTCGAGGTCAACTTTTTCGCTGCCGCGTCGCTGACCCGACTGGTGCTGCCAGGTATGCGTGCCGTTGGCCGAGGTCGAGTGGTTACCGTGACGAGCGTGGGAGGCGCGGTCGGGCAGCCGTTTTCCGATGCGTATTGCGCCGCTAAGTTTGCTGTCGAAGGGCTCATGCAGTCGCTGGCCCCGGTGGTGGCCCACTTCGGCGTTGACATCAGCATTGTCGAGCCCGCCGCCGTCGCGAGTGGTTTCGTGGGCAACGTAGCCGGTGCCCGTCCGGGGTCGAACGTCACACGCGACGACGACCCGTACAGTCAGTTGTTGGCGGCTTATGTGGGCCGGAGTGCCGGCTCCTTCGCCAACGCCCAAAGTCCGGCTGATGCCGCGAAAATCGTCGTCGAAGCGGCAACCACGGCGACGCCGAAGTTTCGGTGGCAGACCTCAGACGCGGCGGTGAACTTCGCCGGACTATCGCTCGCTGATCTCGACGGATCCCGTGTCTTGGCGGCCACGTCAACCTGGCTGACTTGACCAACCACGCGCGGGCGGGCCGGCGGTCGACCACGGGCAGCCGGGAATGGCACTGCTGGACGTTAGGGTGGCGACCATGTCCGAAACCGTGACCGCCACCGTTGAACCCGCTGCCGTTGAACCCGATGCTGCCCAGGTCACGCGCTTTCGCAGCGACGTCACCGTCGAGCTGGTCAAGCACATCGCCAGTGACGCGGACGTGCTCTTCGCGGCTCGGGTGTCGACCAAAGGCGAAGCTTCGCTGGACGACGTGTCGGCCGACGCGAGCCGCTCCAAGGGCTTGATCAACTATCTGATGCGTGACCGTCATGGCACGCCGTTTGAGCACAATTCGATGACGTTCTTCGTGTCCGCGCCGATCTTTGTTTTTCGCGAGTTTATGCGTCATCGGGTGGGCTTTTCCTACAACGAAGAAAGCGGCCGGTATCGCAAGCTTGACCCGGTTTTCTACGTCCCTGGCCCAGACCGCAAGCTGATACAAGAAGGCAAGCCGGGCCGGTACGTCTTCGTCGATGGCACGGCCGAACAACACCGCCTCACCAACGCGGCGACTCGGCACGCTTGTGAGGTCGCCTATGCGGCCTACGTCGAGATGATGGACGCCGGCGTTGCTCGTGAAGTAGCTCGCGGAGTGCTTCCGGTGGCCACGTTCTCGTCGATGTATGTGACCTGCAACGCCCGCTCCTTAATGGCGCTCCTTTCGCTGCGGACCAAGCACGAGGAGAGTACGTTCCCGAGTTTTCCGCAGCGCGAGATCGAGATGGTCGCGGAGCTGATGGAGGCCGAATGGGCCAAGCTCATGCCGCTGACCCACGCGGCGTTTGGCGAACATGGTCGCGTCAGCCCGTAGCCCTCGACCGGCCGGCCTATCGAATCTGGCCCATTGAATAACGCGAAAAAGCCTCAAGGCATGGGCGCTGAGTGCGATAGTGAAGTTGACCCTGCCGGTTCGTGGACCCCCGACCACCGTCCGGCAGGGTCCAACTATGTCCGGATGAAGATCGGCCCTGGGTAAGGAACGGGCGCGACGCGCGGACATACCGGTACCGTTGCGACTATGACAGCAGCTAGCCACCCGCAGTCGCCGTTCGGGCGCGTCCTGACCGCGATGGTCACCCCGTTTACGCCGTCCGGCGATCTCGATCTTGACGGCGCTCAGCGCCTCGCCACCTATCTGGTCGAGCATGGCAACGACGGCTTGGTCGTCAACGGCACGACCGGTGAATCCCCGACGACCACGGACGAAGAAAAAGATCAGCTGCTTCGCGCTGTTTTGGACGCCGTCGGTGACCGGGCGCACATCATCGCTGGCGTCGGCACTAACGACACCCGGCACACGATTGAGTTGGCCCGGTCGGCCGAGAAGTCTGGCGCGCACGGGCTGCTCGTGGTGACGCCGTACTACTCCAGGCCGCCGCAAGCCGGGCTGCTCGCGCACTTCGAGCAGGTCGCTGACGCGACTGGTTTGCCGAATATGTTGTACGACATTCCTGGCCGCACCGGCACTCCGATCGAGACCGAAACGTTGGTACGGCTGGCCGAGCACGACAAGATCGTCGCGGTGAAAGACGCCAAAGGCGATCTTGAGGCCAGCAGTTGGGTGCTCAGCCGCACCGATCTGGCGTACTACTCCGGCGACGACAAGGTGACGCTGCCGTTGCTGTCGATTGGCGCGGTTGGCGTTGTCGGCGTCCCGACCCATCTCTTCGGTGAGCAGACCCAAGCGATGATCGCGGCCTATCAGCGTGGTGACGTGGCTGGCGCGCTCGCGCTGCACCGGCAGTTGCTGCCGGTTTTCACCGGTTTCTTCCGCACCCAAGGTGTGATTTTGACCAAGGCGGCGCTGCGGTTGGCCGGCCTGCCAGCCGGCCCGGTCCGCTCCCCATTGATCGACGCGACACCCGAGCAGATTGAGCAACTGAAGATTGACGCCGCCCAAGCGGGGGTCCATTGGTGACCTCGGACACCCTCGATCGCCTAGGAAATCGCAGAGGAATGAGCAGCTCTTGAGTCAGCAGAGCGGTAACCCGCACATCGAACTGAGAAGGCCGCCGGCGTTGCCAGCGCACGGTTTGCGCATCGTCGCTCTTGGCGGTCTCGGCGAAGTCGGCCGCAACATGACGGTGTTCGAGTACGGCGGACGGCTGCTGATCGTCGACTGTGGTGTGTTGTTTCCCGAGCCTGATCAGCCCGGCGTCGACCTGATCTTGCCTGACTTTGACTACATCCGTGGCCGGCTCGATCAGGTCGACGCGATCGTGCTCACGCACGCGCATGAAGACCACATCGGCGCGGTGCCGTACCTGTTGCGTGAGCGGCCCGACATCCCGCTGATCGGTTCGACGCTGACGCTGGCGTTCATCGAGGCCAAGCTGGTCGAGCATCGGATCAAGCCCTACACGCTGCAGGTAAAAGAGGGCCAGCGCGAGCGGCTCGGTGCGTTCGAACTCGAGTTCTTCGCTGTCAACCACTCGATCCCGGACGCGCTCGCGGTAGCAATTCGGACGCCGGCCGGCCTGGTTCTGCACACTGGCGACTTCAAGATGGACCAACTGCCACTCGACGGTCGTTTGACCGACCTCGGCGGTTTTGCCAGGCTCGGTGCCGAGGGCATCGACCTGCTGATGGCCGACTCCACCAACGCCGAAGTGCCCGGTTTTGTCACCTCTGAACGTGAGATCACGCCGGTGTTGCGGCGAGTTTTCGAGGCAGCTAACCGCCGAGTCATCGTGGCCTGTTTCGCCAGCCACGTGCACCGGGTCCAGCAAGTTCTCGACGTCGCGGCTGCCAACAAGCGCAAGGTGGCCTTCGTTGGCCGTTCGATGGTGCGCAACATGGGAGTCGCCCGCGATCTTGGCTACCTCCGGGTGCCGGCTGACCTCATCGTTGACGCTCGCGAGATCGACACGTTGCCGCCGGGGCAGGTCTGCATGGTCTCGACCGGCTCCCAAGGGGAACCGCTGTCGGCATTGTCGAGGATGGCCAACGGCGACCATCCGGTGCGGATCGAGCCGGGCGACACTGTCGTGCTGGCGAGCTCGCTGATCCCCGGCAACGAGACGTCGGTCTTTCGGGTCGTCAACGCGCTGACCCATCTGGGCGCCAAGGTCGTACACAAGAGCAACGCGCTGGTGCACGTCTCGGGTCACGCTTCTGCCGGCGAACTGCTCTACGTGCAGAACCTGACGAGGCCGAGCAACTTCATGCCGATCCACGGCGAGTGGCGCCACTTGCAGGCGCATGCGGCGATTGCCCAGTTGGCCGGCGTCGACCCGAGCAGAATTGTCATCGCCGCGGACGGCTCCGTCGTCGACCTAGTCGATGGTCAGGCCTCAATTACCGGCAGGGTGCGTTGTGGCTTCGTGTTCGTCGATGGTTTGTCGGTCGGTGAAATCACCGAGTCGTCGTTGAAGGATCGTCGGATTCTTGGCGAGGAGGGCTTCGTCTCCGTGTTCGTGGTAGTGGATGCCGCGACCGGCAAACTGACTGCGGGGCCAGAGGTGCACGCCAGGGGATCGGGCATCAACGATGCGGCGCTGCAAGGTGTGGTGCCGCGCGTGCAGGAGGCACTGGAGAAGGCCGTCGCCGACGGGATGGGCGATGCCCACCAGCTTGAGCAGGTCGTGCGCCGGGTTGTTGGTCGTTGGGTTAACGACGCCTACCGCCGCCGTCCGATGATCGTCCCGGTCGTCGTCGAGATCTGAGCTTGCCCGGTTTTCGGCGTTCGGGGGTCTAGCTGGTCCTCGCGCGTCCCATGTTGATCGGCGTGAGGGATCCGTGCCAGGACCTCGCACCCCGCAGCGTCAATTTCGGTGCCGATTTGTCCTAGTTAGGGAACGCCCCGGGGTGCGACGTCACGTGAATGACACCCCGGGGTGCGACGCACCTCGAATGACACCCCGGGGTGCGACGTACCTCGAACTGACGCACCTCGAACTATGGCGTCATGTCCCCACTGCGATCGCCTGTGGCGGCGTGGTCAGTGCGGTTGGCCTGGTCTTGGGTGGGCTGGTCTTGGTTGGGCTGGTCTTGAGTGCGCTGGATCGCCTCGGCGATCCGCTTGATGCGCCGTAGTCGTGCGTCCCAGGCCGTCCCGACTGCGGCTAGCTGGGCTACGACGCGGGCGAACTGCGCGTCGTCGACTCGGTAGCGCATCTCGCGACCGGCGGGTGTGACGTGGACTAGGCCGGCGCGGTCGAGCACGCCGAGATGCTTCGCGACCGCTTGACGGGTTACTGGTAGGCGCCCGCTGAGGCTGGTGGCTGTTCCCTCACCATCGGCCAGGAGCAAGTCGAGCATCCGACGACGTGTCGGGTCCCCGATCGCCGACCAGAGGTCGTCGTCCACAACGACAGTCATAGCGACCGTCACAGCGAGGACACCAGCCGCGCGACGTACTCACCAAGGCGGGGGATGAAGTATTTCCAACCCTGGCTGTGTTCTTGGTATGCCTGCTCAAGAACGGCCGCTTCCCAGCCCCGCTCGCGGAAGCCGGTCTCGGTCATCTTCACCCGGGTTCCCTTCCCCGACGGCTCAAGGTCGAAGGTCACCAGCAATGAGTTGTTCGGCCCTGGCAATACGCCCGCGTCATAGACCCAGCGGAACGAGAAATGGCGCGACGGCTGGGCGTCGACGACCTTGATCGGAACGACCATCGGCTCCTCGGGCGCGGCGCGATGGAAAACGATCTGGCCAGTGGCGCCCGCTGCTGGCTCGATCTCCGCTTCGTCGGGCCACCACTGCTTGAGGTGTTCGGGACTGCTAACAACCGCGAAGACGACCTCAGGAGAGGCGTCCACGTGGATCTCATGCTCGATGCTTCCGTATTCCATGGTCATCCCGCTTTCTGCAACGTTTGGTTGCACATTACGATAGCCCACCGAAGAGACACACGCAACCTTTGATTGCATATCTGGCCCAGCTTGCTGACGTCGAAGCGAAGTTGCGCGAGAAGCTGTGGCGGTCTGGACGCGGTCTATAGCGTCGAGAACGCCATAGCTTCCGGAGGACCAGGCGCACTCGACGCGGTGGACCGTGCCTGGCCAAACTGCGGCGACACGGGGCGGCATCGGTGTGACTGCTGTGACTCTTGGGGTCAGAGGGGTAGCCTCTTGAGATTATGGCGACCCGTGCCCCCGCTCGTTCGCGAACACCCGCAAAGCCTGGAACCGCAACGCCCGGAACGACAACGCCCAAATCGTCGGCGTCTAAAACGGCTACGCCCAAAACGCCAAAGTCCCGAACTCAGCCTCGAACACCGGCCGATTCGAACGGTCGCGCGCGGACGGCGTCAAGCCGCCAGCCGAGCCGCCAGGGACAGGGTTCTCGCCCACCAGCCCGCCATCGCCCACTAGCTCACGATCACTTCCCGGCACACGATCGGCGACGTCGGACGCGGGGAAAGTCGAGCCTGGGCGGCAAGCTGGTCCGTGCCATTGGGTGGTTGATTCTCGGCACCTGGATGCTGCTCGCGCACACCGTCGGCGCCGTAGCTCGGGTAGCCAGTTCGCATGCCCGCGATCTCGATCCCGCGCACCGGCGGGACGGCGCTGGGCTCAGCATGCTCGGCGTTGCGCTGATCGTGGCCGGTGGTCTGTGGTGGACGTTACCTTCGCCGGTTGGGCCCGTCACGGTGGCGGTGGCCAGGGGCCTCTTCGGCGCGGTGGCCGCTTTCGTGCCAATACTGCTGACCGCACTCGCCTGGCGCACCTTGCGGCATCCCGAGCGAAATGCCACCACCGGCCGGGTTTTGATCGGCTGGACGACGCTGTTGATCGGCGTTCTCGGGCTCGTCCATATTGCTCACGGCACCCCGGCACCAACGGCCGGCGCTACCGCGATTCGGCACGCCGGCGGCCTGGTCGGATTCATGGTGTCGGCACCGCTGGTCTCCGGCGTAACGGCCTGGCTGGCGGCTCCGCTGCTGGTGTTGCTCGCCTGCTTCGGCGTCCTTGTCATTACCGCGACGCCGGTGCATGCGATCGGACATCGGCTCGGGGAGCTGCGCGACCGGCTGCTGCGACGTGAGCGACCCCAGGAGTACGACGACCTGGGTGATGACGTTATTGACCTCATCGCCGACTCGATGGACGGCGTAGAGCCGCCCCAGCCGTTGCGACGTCGTGGTGCGCGTCGCCGGGTCGCCAGCATGATGACGAGCGAGGGCGACAAGCCCTTCGACTCACCGCTCCTGGTCGCTCCGGTACCCGGCACGGCCGAAGACCCGACGGTCGGGCTCCTCGATGGGATCGCCGCGAATACCGACGCCGCGAATATCGATACGGGGCATGCCGACACGACGGATCCGGCCAGCATCAGCAACCTAACGAAGGCATCGAAGCCGAACGGACCGCTGCCGCCGCGTGCCGAGCAGTTGCTGCTCTCTGGCGACATTACTTACCAGCTGCCACCGGCGAACATGCTGAGCGAAGGTACCCAGTCGCGAGCCCGGACCAAGGCCAACGACATTGTGGTGGCGTCGTTGACTAGCGTGCTCGAGCAATTTGAGATTGACGCCGCCGTCACGGGCTTCACCCGCGGCCCGACAGTGACTCGCTACGAGGTCGAACTCGGGCCGGCCGTCAAGGTCGAGCGGATCACCGCGCTGAGCAAGAACATCGCCTACGCGGTAGCCAGTGCCGACGTCCGGATCTTGTCGCCTATCCCGGGCAAATCGGCGATCGGTATCGAGATTCCTAACCTCGACCGGGACGTCGTCAGCCTCGGTGATGTGCTGCGTTCGTCGGTAGCCACCAACGATCACCATCCGATGGTGGTCGCGCTCGGCAAAGACGTCGAGGGTCGCTTCATCTGCGCGAACCTAGCCAAGATGCCGCACATTTTGGTGGCCGGCGCGACAGGTTCGGGTAAGTCGACCTGCATCAACTCGATCGTCACCTCGATCTTGTCGCGGGCGACGCCGGAAGAAGTCCGGATGGTGTTGATCGATCCGAAGCGGGTCGAGCTGACCAGCTACGAGGGCATCCCGCACCTGGTTACCCCGATCATCACCAATCCGAAGAAGGCCGCCGAGGCGCTGCAGTGGGTCGTGCGCGAGATGGATATGCGCTACGACGACCTTGCCGCGTCAGGATTCCGGCATATCGACGACTTCAACAAAGCAGTCACCACCGGCAAAATCGTGGTGCCAGAAAACAGCGAGCGCGTCTACAAGCCGTATCCGTATCTGCTGGTGATCGTCGACGAGCTCGCCGACCTGATGATGATCGCGCCTCGCGATGTCGAGGATTCGATCGTCCGGATCACCCAACTGGCCCGAGCCGCCGGTATTCACCTGGTCCTCGCGACCCAGCGGCCCAGTGTCGACGTCGTGACCGGTCTGATCAAGGCCAATGTGCCGTCACGGCTGGCTTTCGCGACGTCCAGCTTGGCTGACAGTCGGGTCATTCTCGACCAGCCAGGCGCGGAGAAACTGGTCGGAATCGGTGACGCGCTGTTCCTGCCGATGGGGGCTAGCAAGGCGATCCGATTGCAGGGCGCGTGGGTTACCGAGGCCGAGATCGAGACGGTCGTCAAGCACTGCAAGGAGCAACTACAGCCGACCTACCGCGACGACGTCACCGCAGCGGTAGTGGTCAAGAAAGAAGCCGACGAAGACATCGGCGACGACCTCGATTTGCTCTGCCAGGCGGTCGAGCTGGTGGTGTCGAGCCAGTTCGGGTCGACGTCGATGCTGCAGCGCAAGCTCCGGGTCGGTTTCGCCAAAGCTGGTCGCTTGATGGACCTGATGGAGAGCCGGGACATTGTCGGGCCGAGCGAAGGCTCAAAGGCGCGCGACGTGTTGGTGCAGCCGGACGAAATTCCAGGATTGCTGCTCATTCTTCGTGGTGAGTAAGCGAGTTTTCTGGGTAAGTGGGACTTGTTCTTGGCGTTGAGTGTGAGCAAAGCGCCCAAGAAAGGGCAAAGCACTCGACTACTTTGTCGACACCCGTTGCGAGTCGTAGAGTTGGGCATCGTTCGGTCGATTCGTCCAGAAGAAGTCCATCATTCAGACGACCCAGTAGAGCTAGAAGTAAGGAGCGCTCGTGTCCATCGGTCAGACGTTGTCTGCGGCTCGCAAGGCCGCTGGGCTGTCGATCGAGGACGTCAGTGCGAAGAGTCGGTTGCGCGCGAGTGTCATTCGTTCGATTGAGGAAGACGATTTCGCGCCTTGCGGCGGTGATTTCTATGCCAAGGGCCACATCCGCACTTTCGCCGGCATTGTTGGCGCGAATCCGACTGAGCTAGTCGCCGAATACGACGCGACGATGGCTGCGGTCGACGAGACACCATTAAGTGGCCAGTTGATTGATAGCGGAGCTACCGCCAGTTCGATCGCTCGTCAAACTGACCGGCGGGCGCCACGGTGGGGAGCCACAGCGGCTGGTGCCGCACTCGTCGTGGTGATCGTGGCCGTCTCCGTGCAACTGTTCGGTGGACATAAGAACCCCGCTTCCACGCGAGCTGCCGGAACCTTGCCGGTCAGCTCGGCGGGGGCCACCTCGTTAGCTACCACGGTTGCCGCGCCTTCGCCGAAGACGTCGGGGGCGCCGTCGACGGCCCAGTCTCCGGTACCGTTGGGCAGCGGCCCGCTCGATTCACCGCCGGTCGGATCCCCCCCAACCGGTGCGGTCGCTGACGCTGGTGTGCAAATCGTGCTGACGGTGACCACCGCTAAGTGTTGGGTATCGGCTTCGGCGTCCAATGGTTCTGTGCTTTACCAGGGCAACCTCGACCCGGGCCAGAGCAAGACCTTTGATGATCCGCAACGAGTGTCGTTGAAGTTGGGGAATGCGCCCGCGACTGATCTGAACGTGAACGGTGTCGATATCGGCGCTCCGTCGTCCAAGGCGAACGTGACCTCGGTCAGCTTCGGCCCCGGAGATCCGACCCAGGCGCAGGGCTGATTTCCGCCGATCTGTTCGTCGCGGGGTGGCACGCCGGGTCGCACCGGTAGGCTCATGATGTGCCTGCCAGCCGGTCTGTTCATCTCGTCACGCTCGGCTGCGCGCGAAATGAGGTCGATTCCGAAGAACTCGCCGGCCGAATGGTCCAGGCTGGCTGGTCGCTCACCGACAGTGAGCTGGCCGATATCACGGTGGTGAACACCTGTGGCTTCGTGGACGCCGCCAAAAAAGACTCCATTGACACTCTGTTAGCTGCGGCTGATGTCGCGCCGGGCTCGCGGGTTGTCGCGGTCGGTTGCCTGGCCGAACGGTACGGTGCCGAGCTGGCTCAGGCGCTACCCGAAACCACGGTTTTGTCGTTCGACGACTACGCGAACATCAATGAGCGGCTCGACGATGTGCTGGCTGGTCGGCCGTTGGTGCCGCACACTCCGCATGACCGCCGCACGTTGCTACCGGTGACCCCGGTCGATCGACCCGCTGCCTCCACTGACGTCGGCATCCCGGGTCATGCCGGTGGTCCGCGCATCATTCGGCAGCGCCTCGACGATGCTCCAGTGGCGCCGCTGAAGTTGGCCTCGGGTTGCGACCGGCGCTGCTCGTTCTGCGCGATCCCGTCGTTTCGTGGCGCTTTCGTGTCCAGGCCGCCGGAGCAGATCCTCGGTGAGGCACACTGGCTGGCCGAACACGGCGTCCGTGAACTCGTGCTGGTCAGTGAGAACTCGACGTCGTACGGCAAAGATCTTGGTGACGTTCGCGCGCTGGAGAAACTGCTACCGCAGCTGACCGAGGTTGACGGTATCGAGCGGGTCCGGCTGACGTATTTGCAGCCGGCGGAGATGCGGCCATCGCTGATCGACACGCTCGCCTCGACGCCCGGTGTGGCGGCCTACTTTGATCTGTCGTTCCAGCATGCCAGCGCTACTGTGCTGCGGCGGATGCGCCGCTTCGGCGACCCTGCGCAGTTCCTCGGATTACTCGATCAGGTGCGCAAGCAGGCGCCACAGGCCGGCGTCCGATCGAATGTCATTGTCGGTTTCCCCGGTGAGACCGAGGCCGAGTTCGCCGAACTCGAACAGTTCTTGATCGACGCCAGGCTCGATGTCATCGGAGTGTTCGGCTACTCCGACGAAGACGGCACCGCCGCCGCGCAGTTGCCGGACAAGGTCGACCCTGAGCAGGTCGCCGAGCGGGTCGAACAGATCAGTCGGTTGGTCGAAAATCTGACCAGTGCCCGGGCCTTCGAACGCGTCGGCTCTACTGTGCGGGTATTGATCGACGAACTCGGGTCGCAAGGGGCAGCGGGTGCCGACATCGAAGGTCGAGCCGAGCATCAAGCTCCTGAGGTTGACGGCGTTACGGTACTGACCGGGTTCGACGGGCTGGCCGGTTCTGAGGTTGCTCGCGGCGATCTTGTCGATGCTGTGGTGGTGGAGACGGTCGGGGTAGACCTACGGGCGGTTCCGGTACAGATTTCGACGTCGAAGGCGCCGCTGGGCGACAGCTTGGCCGGACGCCGGTGACAGCCGCGCCGGAACCGGCAGAGCGGATCGCGCCGGTAGCCGACTCGTTGTCAGTGTCACGAGTAGTGCCGGTGATTGCGGCGCAGGCCGGTGAGAAGTCGGCCAGTAAGCAGCCGATCGGTGGAAGTGACCAACCGCGTCCGGTTCGGGTGCTGAATCCGGCGAACGCACTGACGGTGGCGCGACTGCTGATGGTTCCGGTGTTTTTCCTGCTGCTGGTGCCCGACCGAGGTGTGCATTCTGGCTGGCGATTGGCCGCCACTGTTGTGTTCGTGACGGCTTCGCTGACCGACAGGGTCGATGGCGAACTGGCTAGACGCAAGGGGATTGTCACCGATTTCGGCAAGATCGCGGATCCGATCGCCGACAAGGCGCTGACCGGTGCCGCGCTGGTCGCGCTGTCCATGATCGGAGGTTTGGCCTGGTGGGTGACGATCGTGGTGATGGTTCGCGAGATCGGTGTCACCCTGCTCCGCTTCTGGGTGATCCGCCGGGGTGTGATGGCGGCAAGTCGAGGTGGCAAAGTGAAGACTGTGCTGCAGGCGGTCGCAATCGGGCTCTATCTGCTTCCGTTGACCGGTTTGCCGGCGTCCATGCGTGCGTGGCTGATGACGATCGCGGTCGTCGTCACGTTGGTCACCGGAGCGGACTATCTTTCCCGGGCCATCCGGTTGCGTAGAGCCACGTCGGGCCGGGTTAGCGTCGATCCGGCTGGAGTTTCCTAGCGATGCGCGCGGAGATCGTCGCGATCGGCACTGAACTGCTGCTCGGCGAGATTGTGAATGGCAACGCGGCCTGGCTTGGTGATCAGCTCGCCCAGATCGGGGTAGATCTCGAGCACACCGTCGTGGTCGGCGACAACATCGGTCGGATCGTCGCGGTGTTGCGAACCGCGGCTAGTCGAGCGGACGTCGTGATCGCCACCGGCGGCCTCGGTCCGACCCAAGACGATATGACCAGAGAAGCCCTCGCGGAGCTTTTCGGCGTCCAGATAGAACGTGACCCTGAGCTTGAGGCCGCGCTTCGCGAACGCTACGCGGCCAGCGGTCGTCCTGATTTTCCGTCGAACAATTTCCGGATGGCTGAGCGGCCGGCCGGTGCGATTGCCTTGTCTAATCCCGCGGGCACCGCTCCTGGCCTTCGGCTGGTGACCGAGTCTGGCGCTTTGATCTTCGCGCTGCCAGGTGTGCCGGTGGAGATGCGCGAAATCTTCAGCCAGTGGCTGCGGCCTGAGCTGATCGAGCTTGCCGGCGCCGGCACGACGCTGGTCTCTCGCCAACTGCACACGATCGGGGCTTGGGAATCGGAGATATCCCTCGCATTGGCCGACCTTGATGCCGAACTCGCCGTAGTCGGCAATCCGACGTTGGCCTACCTCGCGTCGGAGGGCCAGACATTGGTGCGGATCAGTGCGAAGGCGGCGGACGCCGACACCGCACTCCACGCCATCGAGGCGGTCGAGCTGCGGGTCCGGGAGCGGCTCGGTGACGTCGTCTATGGCATCGACGATGACACCATCGAGAGCGTCATTCACGCGTTGCTGGTTGCGACTGGGCAGACCGTGGCAGTCGCCGAATCGTTGACCGGTGGGTTGCTCGCCGCCGCGCTGACGTCGGTTCCTGGCGCATCGGCGAGTTGCGTAGGCGGCGTCGTCGCCTACGCGACGTCGGCCAAAGCTGAGTTACTCGACGTGCCGCCCGAGATGCTCGCGGCGCGTGGTGCTGTTGACCCAGACGTCGCGATCGCGATGGCTGTCGGCGTCCGCACTCGGTTCGTGGCGACCTATGGTCTGGCGACGACTGGAGTGGCCGGCCCGAGTGAGCAAGATGGGCGCCCGGTCGGCACCGTGTATGTGGCGCTCGCTGGTCCGTCCGGGCAGTTTGTGGTGCCGCTGCTGCTTCGCGGTGATCGAGCTAGGATCCGGCGCTCGTCAGTGCTGCACGCACTAGACGCGCTTCGCCGACACCTGCTTGGGCTGCCGCAAGTTGGCCGTTGAGCGGGCAGGTGAACGATGCTGGTAGCGGCGGAACAGTTAAGATGTTTACATAGTTACTGATCTGTGTGATGGTTTCCATTCTCGATCTAGTCGAGTTGCACCTGTGAGGTGCCGATGAGACGGGGTACGGTAGTTCGTATATTGCCGTCAGACGATAGTTCTGTCGTGTTCTGAGGAGGGCCGAGCGGTGATTTTGTTACGACGTCTGCTCGGTGATGCGTTGCGCACCCAGCGACTGCGCCAGGAGCGCACGTTGCGTGACGTCAGTGCTGATGCCCGGGTCTCGTTGGGGTATCTATCTGAGGTCGAACGGGGCCAGAAAGAGGCGTCGTCAGAGCTTCTTTCGTCGATCTGCAACGCGCTTGGCGTCCGTCTTTCGACGGTGTTGCGCGAAGTGAGCGACGAGTTGTCGAGCATCGAGTCTGCTGCGGAACCGGTCCTGGGTCACGGGTTGATGCCGGTCGGTTCGGCTCATCGTCGCGATGTTGTCGATGACGGTTTGCCGTCGACACACACGTCGGTTCTCGACGCTGGCGATAACGCGCACGACATCGTCGCTGCCGCCTGATTCAGCTTTCACGTCGGCACCTAGACTGCGGCCGTGGTCAGCCCCAGCGATTCTCCTTCTGGCACGGACGTCTCGACGCGCGGTACTCGTAGTCGCGCCGGCAACGCGATGGGCCGTGCCCACGAGGCGGCGCTATCGGGAGCTGTCGGAGCGGTGGCGAAATATGGCAGCCGCAAGGCCACCATGGGTGATATCGCGCTAATAGCAGGTATCGCGAAGGCCACCTTGTACAACCACTTCCGTACCCGCGACGAGCTCTACGCGGCGGTTTTGGTCGCTGAGGTAGACGCCATCGCGACCGCTGTCGAGTCAGTTGGGTTGACTGGGTCGATAGAGGTCACCGGGTCGATGGCGGGTTCAGATTCGGTGATTGCGCGCTGTGCGGCGATGTTGGCCGAAGCGGCCCGATTGGTTGGTCAGCATCCGGCGGTGCGCAAGATCGCGGCCGAGGAGCCGGCTGTGCTGGCAATGCTCGCCACCGCTGGTGAATCGACGGCCTGGCAACTGGCGCGGGCGCGGACGGGCGCCGCATTGTCGGCCGTTGGCATCACAGTAGGCCCGGCGGGCGTAGATCTCGTCACGCGATATCTCGCCAGCCAGCTGCTAAATCCGATGGCGGACGACGTTCGCTTCGCCAGCGCCGCGCTACTGGGTGCCGGATTGTTCAATGCCGCAACCAATTCTGGGCCGGGTAGCTTACGCATCGAGCGTTAGGTAGCCGAAGAAAAAAAGATTAGAACTTTTCCTATAGATTCACTTGACAAAGAACTGGCATGGCGACCAGGGTAGGTCCATGTTCGTAGCAGCCATCCTGACTCGACGTCGTTGCGTCGATTATTTGCGGCTCTGTCTGAGCCAGCGCTTGTAGTTCGTCGACTTCTGTAACTGCGGTACGCAGCGCGAATTGTCGGCGCATATTTATCACCTTCCTCGGTCACCTTGCGATGGTTGCCGCCGTCGTCCTCAACTATGTAAAGGATTTGTCGTGCGCACGAAACTGACCGCACCACTTGCGGTGTTTACTGTCCTGGCTATAGCTGGCGCGCTTACCGGCTGCGGCGGGCAGGCGAAGGCATCGACAGCTGGCGGCGATCAAACCAAGACATCGACATCAACAGCTGGCGCGCCTGAGAAACTCGAACTCCGCTATCAGGGCAGCGCGAATACGGTGGTATTGCCGGAGCTTGCCGAAGCCCTCGGCTATTTTGGCAAGGTGAAGTTGGATTGGGTCGGTAACACCATCAGTGGCCCGCAAGATATCCAATCGGCGGCAACGAGTCAGACTGATTTCGGTGGTGCTTTCACTGGTGCTGTCGTCAAACTCATCGAGGCTGGCGCACCGGTGAAGGCCGTCATCAACTACTACGGCGAAGATGCCAAAACCTTCAACGGGTTTTACGTCAAAGCTGACTCACCTATTCATACCGCCCGCGACCTTATCGGCAAGACGGTGGCGGTGAACACGCTCGGCGCGCACTACGAGGCAGTGCTCGACACCTACCTGACCAAAAATGGCCTTACTCCAGCGGAAATCAAGCAAGTGCAGTTAGTCGTGTTGCCACCGAACAACGTCGAGGAGGCGATCCGCAAGGGTCAGGTCGACGTCGGAGTTCTCGGTGGCGTTCTGCAAGACCACGCCATCGCGACCGGTGGGCTTCGCTCGTTGTTCAACGACTATGAGCTTTTCGGGGCCTTTAATGCCGGCCAGTACGTGTTGCGGGACGACTTCATCAAGAAGTACCCGAACACGGCACGGGTATTCGTGACCGGTGTAGCCAAAGCCATTGAATGGGAACGCACGACGCCTCGTGATCAGGTGATCGCCGAGTTCACCAAAATCATTAATTCTCGCGGACGCAACGAAAGCACCGCCAATCTCAAGTACTGGAAGAGCGTCGGTATCGCCGCTCACGGTGGTGTGATCAGCGATGCTGACTTCACCCAATGGACGGCCTGGCTGAAGTCTGCCGGTGTGGTCAAAGGCCAACTCGACCCGAGCAAGTACTACACCAACCAGTTCAACGACCTGCGTCCCGGCGCGAGTGGGTGAGCGATATGACGAAGATCAGTCTGCGGTCGGTGACGAAGCAGTTCACGGTGCGGCCGACGAAAGACCAACCGCACGGCGGCATTCTCACCGCTGTCGACAATGTGTCGCTCGACATTGCTGATGGCGAATTTATTGTGCTGGTCGGGCCGAGTGGTTCGGGGAAGTCAACTCTGCTCGACCTGCTCGGCGGCCTCTCGAAGCCGACCTCCGGTGAGGTATTGGTTGATGGCAGACAGGTCAATGGGCCGGGCCTCGATCGTGCGGTCGTGTTCCAGCAATATGCGCTATTCCCATGGCGGACGGCGCGAGCGAACGTCGAATTCGGGCTTGAGGCGACGGGTGTTCGCCGTCGGGACAGATCCGCGAAGGCGCGCGAATACCTCGATCTGGTCGGACTGGCCGGGTTCGAGGAACGATATCCCCATGAATTGTCGGGCGGTATGAAACAGCGGGTGGCTATCGCTCGCAGCCTGGCTTATGAGCCCGACATCCTCTTGATGGATGAGCCGTTCGCCGCACTCGATGCGCAGACGCGGGAACAACTTCAAGACGAGTTGTTGCGGCTGTGGGGCGCGACCGGAAAGACCGTCGTCTTCATCACCCATTCCATCGACGAGGCGGTCTACCTCGGTCAGCGTGTCGCGGTGCTAACCTCGCGCCCCGGCCGTATCAAAGCCGTTATCGATATTGACATCGATGGCGAAACAGGTGGGCGGACCGCCGATGCCGACATTCGATCGAGCCCGGCGTTCGTCGCCAGGCGGCACGAGATCTGGTCGCTGATGCACGACGAAGTGCGCCAGGCGCAGCAGGCAGGCCATCAACGAATCAAATCCGACGTCAACGATCGGAGCGTTGCGTGATGACGAGCATTACCGAAACCCAGACAGGTACGTCAATACTCGTCGTCCCTGATCTGGAGTCGGCCGATATCGGCTCGGGGTTGGTTGAGGAGGTACCCGCCGTTCGTGGATTTGGCCGGCGGGTACTTGCCTTCGCCGGCCGCGCGGCTTGGAAGTCGGCGGCCGTCGTGCTCTTCTTGTTGCTGTGGGAGTTCGGGCCGAACGCATTTCTGGACGCGTCGACTCGAGTGTTTCTGCCGCCATTGCACGAAGATTTGCGCGCCTGGTGGGAACTCGCGCAAAGTGGCGGGCTGTGGACGGATCTGTCGGCAAGCCTGGAGAGATCGGGAATTGGCTTCGGCCTTGCCATCGTCGCGGCGGTTCCCCTCGGGCTGCTGATCGCGTGGTACCGCCCGCTCGCGAGCTTTCTCAACCCGCTGCTCGAGTTGTTCAGAAATACCGCCGCGCTTGCGCTGCTGCCGGTATTTACGTTGCTTCTCGGAATCGGTGAAACCTCGAAGATCGCGATCGTGGCCTACGCCAGTTTCTTCCCGGTGGTGCTGAACACGATCGCTGGCGTGCGGACGGTAGACCCGCTCCTGATCAGGGCTGCTCGCACGCTCGGGCTCCCGAGCTTCCGGATGTTCCAGAAGGTCGTTCTCCCATCAGCGGTACCGACGATTTTCACCGGCATTCGGATGGCCGGCGCCGCATCGATTCTGGTGCTTATCGCGGCTGAAATGGCCGGTGCCAAAGCGGGCCTCGGTTACCTCATCATCAATGACCAGAGCAGCTTTCGGATACCGGAGATGTACGCCGGCATTCTCACCATTTCAGTACTCGGCTTAGTCGTGAACACGGTTCTCGTACGACTTGAGCGGCACTTCTCCCGGTGGCGCACCGGGGCAGCGGCAACCAACTGATCTTGCCTTCATCGGCCTTCACCTTCAGAAGCGGAGTAATTGCCATGTCAGATAAGAAGCCACAGTTACACCTCAATGCATTCATCATGGCCAACGGTCACCACGAAGCGGCATGGCGGCATCCCGATAGCAATCCCGACCAGGCGTTGACGCTTCGCCATTATGCGCAGATCGCGCAGACTGCGGAACGTGGCAAACTCGACTCGCTCTTTCTCGCTGACGGGGTCGCCCTGTGGGGCAATGTGCGTTACAACTCCCACAGCAGATTCGAGCCGCTTACGCTACTTTCCGCACTGGCCGCCTTGACGGAGCACATCGGGCTCATCGCGACCGCGTCGACGACGTACAACGAGCCGTACCACCTGGCCCGTAAGTTTGCCTCGCTGGATCACATCAGCGGTGGCCGCGCGGGCTGGAATATTGTCACGTCGGCTGGCCGCGACGAGGCTCGTAACTTCAACATGACTGCCAGGCCAGACCACGAGCTCCGCTACGAACGGGCCACTGAGTTTGTCGAGGTTGCGCAGAAACTCTGGGACAGCTGGGACGACGAAAGCGTTGGTCATGGACAAGGTCAGCGGCATTTTCGCCGACACCGACCTGATCCACACGCCTGATCACATCGGAAAGCACTTCCAGGTGCGGGGGCCACTCAACACGCCGAGGCCGGTGCAGGGCCATCCATTAATCGTGCAGGCCGGTTCATCGGAAACCGGTAAGGAATATGCGGCTCGGTTCGCCGAAGCTGTTTTTACCGCGCAGCAGACTTTCGACGAAGGCAAGGCTTTCTATGATGACGTCAAGAGCAGGCTTTCGGCGTATGGCCGCGAACCTGATCAGGTGAAGATCCTTCCCGGTATCAGTACTGTGATTGGCCGCACCGAGTCTGAAGCGCGGGAGCGTGAAGAGCTTCTTAACTCGCTCATCACGCCGGAGTACGGCGTTCGGCAGTTATCGAACCTGCTCGATCACGACATCTCGCAGTACTCACTTGATGGCCCACTTCCCGATGTCGGTACCCACACTGAAGGTGCGCAAAGCAGGTTCGACCTCGTGACGGGACTGGCCAGGCGCGAGAATCTCACCATTCGTCAGCTGATTGAGCGGCTTGCTGGTGGTCGTGGGCATCGGGTATTTGCCGGTACGCCGGCGCAGATCGCCGATGAGATCGAGTATTGGTTTTCTGAAGGTGCCGCCGATGGCTTCAACGTGATGCCACCGACCTTGCCGGGTGGGCTCACCGACTTCGTCGATCTGGTGGTACCAGAATTGCAGCGCCGTGGTCTTTTCCGCACCGAGTACACCGGGACGACGTTGCGCGAGCATTACGGTCTTCAGCGGCCACCGAACCAGTTCGCCGGCACTCACTCGGCCGGGTCGCGGTCCAGTGATGGACAGAAGGAAAGCGCGGCGTGAGGGATTCCTCCTTATTCCCGCTGTGATTCGAACCGCCGGGTGTAATATCTCGCGCCGGCGGTGAACTCGAGGGCCTCATAGAAATCGCCCGCGCGAGACGTTGCCAACGCGACCACCGTCGCGCCAGCAGTGGTAGCGACGGTGTGAAACGTCTCCATCAACGTGCGCCCTACGCCGGCGCGGCGCGCGTCTTCAGAAACGTATAACTCTTGGACGAAGCCCATGTATCCGCCGTACACGAACATGGGTGCGATGACGGCCAAGAGGTAGCCGGTCAGTTGGCCATCGTCATCGGTGACAAGAAGCGTGCTCGCGGGGTCATTGCGGGCACGGTCGAACTGAATATCGAATGCGGCGCGGTCAACGGGACCGGTCAACGATAGAAGATTCGTGAACCGGAAGACGTCATCACGATCCTTGTCATCAGCATCGCGGACCATCATGGCGTCACCGTATCTGAGAGCTATCCGACCGGCATCTGCTTATGGAAAATCGGTGGCCCGTCCTCATGCCGGGCCAATGTCAGCCGGTGTAGAGCTCGGCGAAGGTAGACGCCGACGCGGGGCTATTGGCGTTGGTAGAGATGCTGGTGCCGACGCCGACACACTGTGTCGATGTGGAGCAGGAGATCCCGGTGATCGAGTTGGCGCTAAGGATTGTCGGGTTTAGTGGTCGGTTGATGGTCCAGCTCGTTCCGTTCCATATCTCAGCAAGGTTGCCCGGATCGCCATTGCGAGTGATGACGGATCCGCCGAGTACGCACGAGGTAGCCGACGCGCAAGAGACATTGAGGAAGGATCGCCCGATGACGTCGTCCGGTGTGGGTGTGCGTTGCGCGGACCATGTCGAGCCGTTCCACGAGGCGACCGCTGGATCGCCGGTACCTTGACTACCGACTGCGGTGCACGCCGAGACTGACGGGCAGGAGATGCCGGTGAACTTCACTTGTCCGCCTGGGCCGGTTTGACGGGTCCAGGTCGACCCATTCCAGGCCTCGATGAGTCCTCGGTCTGCGTTCTTGCTGGATGCCACCGCAGATCCAACGGCTTCACACGATGTCGCCGTCGCGCATGAGACAGAGTTCAGGGTGCTGGAAGAAACTCTGTCCAAAGACAGCGGAGCTCCGGTTTCGATAGACCAAGCTGTTCCATTCCAACCGAAGATGACCGCGAGCTCCGACTCTTCTCCGACGGCGACACATGTCGTTGCCGATGCGCAAGAAACGCTGAGAAGACCGGTCGCGGGCGGTGACGGGTTCGGGGCAATCGACCACGAAGTTCCGTCCCAGTTTTCGATAATTGGTTCAGGGGACAGGATTCCGCCGAGCGAAACAATCGAATACCCAACCGCTACGCAATGGGTGACGTCCGCGCAAGAAATGCTTAAGAGATAGTCGATCTGTGTACCGGCGATGTTAGGGGTGGGCAAGATCGTCCAACTCGAGCCATTCCATTGTTCCGCCAAAGTAGATTCACCGCCGTTAGCCGCGTAGTAGCCCACTGCCATGCATTGGGTGCTTGATGGGCACGAGACGCCGGTGAAGTAGCTGGCTGGACGGCGAGGTGGCGCCGGCGCATCGTGTTGACTCCAAACGCCGCTCGCCCGAACCTCGACAAAACTGCCGGTTCCATAGAGGTGGAGTGGTTCGACGGCCATGCATGTCGTTGCGGACCCACAGGAGACAACGGGCCCGGTCGATGCGCCGAACCCACTTCCATGGTCGAGCGGGATGGTGTGGTCGGCCGACCAGGCCGTGCCGTTCCAGTCGAGGAGCTTGAAGGTGTTGGTCTTGGTGAATCCGACTGCGGTACATGCGGTTAGCGAGGAGCAGGAGACATCCAACATGGATGGCCCGTTTCGGCCGCCGGTGGGGGCAGTGCCGAGCGTCCAGCTAGAACCGTCCCACGTTTCGACGACAGGTCCGTCGGCACCAAGGTCGAAGGCAGTGCCCACCATCATGCACGCCGTCGGTGAAGCACACGAGACGCTATTAATTTGGAGGGAAGTTACGTTCGCCGGCATTGGAACTGTTTGCAACGCCCACGTCGATCCGTTCCAGAATTCCGCGAGAGTATCGCCTGATGAGCCGCTGTCGGGAATGAAATAGGAGCCGACCGCGGTGCATGCGGTCGCGGTGGTGCAGGAAACGCTGACCAGTTGGGTGACGGTCGCTCCAACAGGTGTTACCCCTGGTTGGCTGGTCCACGTAGAGCCATTCCATATAGCCGTTGCCTGCACAGTGGTTCCGGCGCCCAACGACCCGGTATAGCCGACGGCAATACATAAAGTCGGTGCGCCGCAGGACAAGCTCGACCATGTGGCGGCCGCCGGTGGTGAGGCTTGGATCGACCATGACGTTCCGTTCCAGCTGTCGACCACAGTGCCGGTCGTTCCCGCGAATGTCGTGTATTGGCCCAACGCTAGGCACGACGTTGTCGATGAGCAGCTGACGTTGGTGAGATTGGCTGTCTGAGTGCCTGCCGGGGTAGGTACGGCGACAGGCGCAAGCCAGCTCGTCCCATTCCATATGGCCGAGAGGGGGAATTGTGGCGGTGTCGACGACTCGAAAAGATTGCCCACTGCATTGACATGGACGTCGTCGATAGACGAACCGACGGCGACACATTCGGTTGCCGACACGCATGAGGTGTCGGCAACGGCGACATTTGGTTCCGCGCGACCCGCAGCAACGGGTGTGCTTTGGATCGACCACGTCGACGCGATCGCTGGTGTGTTTGCTGGAGTGCCGGCTAGTGCGGTGGCATTGCTGAGGGAAAATAGGCAACACGTCGCGGCAAGACAAGCGAAGAGTCGACGCATGACGAAACATCCTCGATTCAACGGGAGGCTAGTTTCAGATATCGGGACGCTAGCATGCCGATTCAAGTACAGACAACCTAAATCCCGACATTTCACAGACGCCGATAGTTCTCTGGTAAGCAGGTTGGGATGCACGGCACGGTTCATAGAGATGCGTGCGTTTTCAGCCGCGAAGCCGAAGACTTAGTTGCGAAGCCGGAGGCCGCGTGGTGTTGCGCGAAATCCGGCCGCTTCCAGGGCTGTACCCAACGGCGATTGAAGAACGGTATCGCCGTCCGCTCGCTGCACAAGCAGGCGCCCCAGCCAACCGTCGCGGATCGCTAATGCCAGCGCGTCGACGGCCGCGCGCAGCCGCTCGTTCGGGACACCGCGCTCGGCGGAATCGAAGGAGAGCAAAGTTTTGCCGCCGCGTTCGACATAAAGCACTAGCTCGCCGTCGACGAGGATGACCAGAGAGCCGGCCTTACGGCCTGGGCGATGGCCTTCGCGTTCTGGCCAGCTAAGCGCGGCGCCATAAGGATTCGCCGGGTCAGTCGCTGCCAGCACAACCGCTCGCGGACTTTCTGGCTCGCGCGTGGATGGTGACTCACCGTTGTGCCCGCTATAGGAACGGAGCCGGTCGACCGCGCCAGGCAGCGCGAACTGGGCTGCTCCCAGCCCATCGACGAAATAGCCACGCCGACATTTGCCGGCTTCCTCGAATGCGGCAAGAACTCGGTAAACGCCGGCGAAACCGCCGCCAATTCCCTCAGCCTGGACGACGCCACGGGTCACGATGCCGTAGCGATCGAGCAATACCTCGGCCCTGGCGTGTGCCCGACGAGTGTCATCAGTCGAGGTTTGCGGCAGCAGGCTCCACCTGCCGCCGACGGTTGGCGGACCTGCCCTGGTCGGCAAAGCCGGTCTCCGGCGGCCGGAACTCCGGCCGATTGCGAGGCGGGTTGATGTCGCCTGGCGAGTTCGGCCGGCGCCGAGTCGGGCTCGAAGTGGCGCGATCGAATCGTTGGTGATTCGACCGGCCCAGGTGAGCTCCCATATCGCCTCGGCCAGCGCGAGATCGTCGATCGATTCGGTACCCACAAGTTTGCCTGCGAGTTCACGAAAGAACAGCGCACCGCCGGAAAGTGCTTGCAGCACAGCATTTTCGAGTACCGAGCGGGTTTCGGTGTCGGTGGTTGGCAGGAGCAGTGGCGCGTTATCGACCGGATACAGTGCTATCCAGCCGTCGTTGCCGGGCAAGCTGCCATGGCCGGCCCAGACGACCTCGCCGCTGACAGTCAGTTCGTCGAGCATCGACGGGTGATAGTCGGCGATTCTGGTCGGCAATACGAGTTGTTCTAATGCCGACGCCGGCAATATTGCGCCTTGGAGTTGCTCGACCACCCGCAGCACGCCGTCGACGCCACGCAGCGGCCCGCGAGTGTGCTGCCACGCCGGCAGGAATCGCCCGAGAGTATCGGGAGCCACCGGTTCAACTTCGTGCCGCAGCCGAGCCAGCGATCGTCGGCGGATTTGCCGCAGCACGCTGGCGTCACACCATTCGCTGCCGGTGCCGGTGGGGGAGAACTCACCTTTGACTACCCGCCCGGCCGCGACGAGGCGCTGCAGAATACCCGCGACGACGGCGGCACCCAAGCCGAATCGGTTGGCGATATCGGCGGTGACAAAAGGGCCATGGGTGCGAGCGAAACGACTGATTAAATCACCGAGCGGATCGGCGACGGACTCGGTGAAGGCGTCAGGAATGCCGGTAGGCAAAGGACTTCCGAGTGCGTCGCGCAAGCGGCCGGCGTCCTCGATGGAGCACCAATGTTCGTGGCCGGTGATGCGTACCCGAATAGCTCGGCGGCTTTCTTCGAGGTTAGCGAGCATGTCGGCGGTGCCGCCGCGCTCGATGATTTCCGCTGTAGTGAGCGGACCGAGCATGCGTAACAGATCGGCGACACCTTCGACGTCGTGGGCTTTTCGGTCGTCGGCGAGCCGTTGTAGTTCGTGCTCGATCTCCGCGATGGCGTCGCTATCAAGGATTTCGCGTAGCTCGGTTTGGCCGAGAAGTTCGGCGAGCAGGCTGGTGTCGAGTGACAATGCTTGGGCACGGCGTTCGGCGAGTGGGGCGTCGCCTTCGTAGAGAAACGCCGCGACGTAACCGAAAAGCAGCGACCTGGCGAACGGCGAGGCGGCTTGAGTTTCGACGTCGATGAGCCTGACTCGGCGTGCCTCGATATCGCGCATCAACTCGATCAGCCCAGGCACATCGAAGACGTCTTGCAGGCATTCGCGCATTGTTTCCAGCACGATCGGAAACGATCCGTACTCGCTGGCCACTGACAGCAGTTGCGCTGATCGCTGCCGCTGTTGCCATAACGGTGTTCGCTTACCGGGTTGGCGGCGCGGTAGCAACAATGCTCGGGCGGCGCATTCTCGAAATCGCGACGCGAAGAGCGCCGAGCCGCCGACTTCGCGGGTTACCGCGTCGTCGACCTCATCGGCGGCGAGCATCGCCAGTTGCGCCGGCGGAGCTTCGTCTGTCTCCGGAATGCGGAGCACGATGCCGTCGTCCGCATGCATGGCTTGAACATCGACGCCGTAACGTTCGCGCAGCTTGGCCGCGATAGCGAGAGCCCAAGGCGCGTGCACCTGAGCGCCAAACGGTGAATGGACGACGACCCGCCAATCACCGAGCTCGTCGTGAAACCGCTCGACAACCATCGTGCGGTCATCGGGAAGATGACCGGTAGCCGCCTTTTGTTCGGCCAGATAAGAAAGCAGATTACCGGCTGCCCACTCGTCGAGGCCGGCGTCCTGTAATCGCTTTCGCGCAGGCGATGGGTCAAGCGCGTCGAGTTCACGAACGAATTTACCTAACGCGCGGCCCAATTCGAGTGGTCGGCCTAACGAATCACCATGCCAGAAAGGCAATTTCCCTGGTACGCCGGGAGCTGGCACGACCGTGACCCGGTCGTGAGTAATATCGACGATTCGCCACGAGGTCGAGCCGAGGGTGAAAACCTCGCCGACGCGGGATTCGTAGACCATTTCTTCGTCGAGTTCGCCGACCCGGCTGCTGGCTTCGCCGCCGGCCAGAAATACGCCGAAGAGGCCACGGTCGGGAATGGTGCCGCCACTGGTGACCGCGAGTCGTTGGGCGCCGGGCCGCGCGGTAAGAGTGCCGGCGACGCGATCCCACACCAGTCGAGGCCGCAGCTCGGCGAAATCGTCGCTCGGATATCGGCCGGCCAACATATCGAGAACCGCGTCGAACGCGGACTGTGGCAATGCGGCGAACGGCGCGCTACGGCGAGCAAGCGCGAGAGCGTCGTCGACGTCCCATGGTTCCATCGCCGTCATCGAGACCAGATGTTGGGCGAGCACGTCGAGTGGGTTGCGTGGAATGCGGATCGATTCGATCGCGCCGGCCCGCATGCGTTCGGCGACAACCGCGGTTTGGACGAGATCGCCGCGATACTTGGGAAAAATGACGCCGCGCGAAATGGCACCCACCTGATGGCCGGCCCGACCGACGCGCTGCAGACCGCTCGCCACACTCGGCGGGCTTTCGACTTGGATGACGAGATCGACCGCCCCCATATCGATACCGAGTTCGAGCGAGCTGGTGGCAACCACGGCTGGGAGTTGGCCGGATTTCAGCATTTCTTCGGTAATGCTTCGCTGTTCACGACTCACCGAACCGTGGTGAGCACGGGCTATTTCGGTTTCACGTCCACGTTCGAAGCCAATCTCGTTGAGCCGATTAGTCAGTCGCTCGGCGAGCCGGCGAGAGTTCGCGAACACAATGGTCGAGCGGTGACTATCGACTAGGTCGGCGATATGTTCTTCGACGTGTGGCCAGATTGATTTACGCGGTTCTTCGTCGCTGCCTTCATCGGGTGATTCCATATCTTCGACCGGGACGACGACAGTAACTTCGATGGTCTTGGCCGCTGGTGGTTGGACGATGGTCGCCGGCTTGGAAGCACTGAGAAATCGAGCAATTTCCTCGACCGGGCGCACAGTCGCGGACAGCCCGATCCGCTGAGCCGGTTTATCGAGAAGCGCGTCGAGCCGTTCGAGCGAAAGCGCGAGATGGGCGCCACGTTTGGTGCCGGCAACGGCATGGATCTCGTCAACGATTACGGTCTGGACGCCGCGAAGAGTTTCCCGTGCCGCCGATGTCAGCATCAGAAATAGTGACTCGGGCGTAGTGATGAGGATGTCTGGCGGCTTGCTGGCGAGGCGCCGGCGCTGGTCGGCCGGGGTGTCACCGGAACGCACCGCGACATTCACGTCTGGTTCAGGCAACCCGAGCCGGACGGCGGCGTGGCCCATACCGATCAGTGGTGCTCGCAAGTTGCGTTCGACGTCGATCGCCAACGCTTTGAGTGGAGATAGATAAAGCACCCGCAACCGCTGGCTAGCATCGGTTGGTCGAGGCTCGCGCGCGATCGTGTCGAGCGACCAGAGAAATGCGGCCAGTGTTTTACCGGAGCCGGTCGGCGCGACGACAAGAGTGTTCTCGCCGCGACCGATAGCTGCCCACGCTTGAGTTTGGGCCGCCGTCGGGACGGCGAACGCCGAGTCGAACCACGCGCGGGTGACGTCGGAAAATCCGTCCGGAAGCCCAGGAGGGCTAGACGTCACTTTCTTCGGTGTCACAGCTTGATTCTGGCCCAGGACGCCGACATTTGCCTGCACCCCCAAACAGTGAAGCTGTTAGGAGGCGATCTTCACTACTGACCAGCTGCGTCCGCCATCGGAGGTACGCCAGAGCTGAGACGGGTCGGCGGCTTGCATGATCGGCAACGCGTAGCCGATCGAAGCAGTGGTGAATCCGATGAAGCCGAGGTCGTGGAACATCGGTGACACCCCACGCGAGGCGACCGCCGTCCCGTCGTTCTTCACCGTGTAAAGGTTGGGCAGACCGCTGCCGGTGCCGCCGGCGACGACGACGTCGGTGGGATCGACGCCACCGATTGTCGTTCCGAACAGGAGGCCAGTCGTTGCGACCGGCGTCCAGCTGACACCGGCATTGGTCGATACGTAAAGGGCAGACGCGTTTGATGACGTGCTGGCACAGGCCAGCCAGATCGCGCCCACACCGGCCGAAAGTGTGCCGCCTTGGGTTTGATCACAGGGTGCTGAGTGGTCGGCAAAGGTGCTGTTCGGTTGAGAGATCAGGGCGTGCTCGGCGCCGTCACTTTCGCCGGTCAGCACCGTGACGGTGCTCACCCCGCCGGCGTTTTGCACGGCCAGACTTGGCGGAACAGTCGAGACCAGCCCGGTAGCAATGGTTTTCCAGGTATCGCTCGCGGACGGCGCGAAGCTCTTCTCCTGGATCGTGTAGTGGGTCGGCGATTGCGGGTCATCGACCGCGATCCAGACCGCCTTGCCTTGTGTCACCAGATCGACGACATTGCCAGCGACGTCGTCCGTTTGCCAGCTCTTGCCGCCGTCATCGGTCTCGACCAATCCAGGCCGATATGCCCAGCCATGCAGCTGGTCGCCAAAACGCACGTCGGCAATCGTCGGCAACGACGCCACATCGGAGCCGGGCGGTCCGACCAGGTGGCCGTCGCCGTTATCGAGGTGGCCGGCCGGTGCTGTCAGCGGTTGGAAGTGTTGACCGCCGTCGATGGTTTTGAAGAGATAGAGGCTTTGCGGGCAACTGCCGCTGGTGCACGGAGCGTGGCCGAGCAGGTAGAAGACTTTGGTTCCGATCGCGGTAAAAGAGTCAGGGCTGAAATCGGCCGGCACTTTGTCGGCAACCGATGACTTCGTGGCCTTCGGTGCTGCTGGCGATGCCGTCAGGCTCGGGGTGCCGGTAGCTCCGACCGTCGAGGAATGGCCGTCTACGTGAGATCGCAAGGCGACTCCGGCCGCTGCTACCGCGATCACCGCGATTGCCGCGACGCTACTGGTCAGCAGGCGGTGCTGGTGGCGACGCCGGACGCCGGCACGCACTCGGTCAAGCGCGTCGGGTGCTGGTGTGATCGATAGTTGCCGATCGTGCAGCAGTTCACGCAGCCGGCGCTCGATGTCGTCGTCGGGGGTCATCGGCCTACCTCGTCGGGCGTCGTCGAGTCGGAGTCGGAGTCAGTGTTGTCGGCGTCGGCGAACTGGCGCGCGTCGCGACGCAACGACGCGAGGGCGCGCGAGGCCTGACTTTTCACCGTGCCGACCGAGGAGCCCATGTTGGCCGCGATCTGGGCTTCGGACATGTCTTCGTAGTAGCGGAGCACGATGACCGTGCGCTGTCGTGGCGGCAGCGCCTTGATCCGTTCCCACAAAGCCAGATCGCGGACGACGGGTTCGTAGCCACCGATGCTGTGCGGTCCGGTGTTCTCGGGGATCTCGACGACCAGGTGCTCACGTCGCCGCCGACGCCAGATACTGATGTTGCGGTTGACCATGATGCGCCGCACGTAGCCCTCGGGATCACCCTGCTTCTCGACGCGCGGCCAGGCCATCATGGTGCGTTCCAGCGCATCTTGGACGAGGTCGGCGGCGGCATGTGGGCTGCCGGTCAGTGCGTGGCCGAAGCGCAGCAATTCCGGCATCCGGGCGCGCGCGAACTCGTCGAAGACGCCGCGCACTGTCTCGCGCTCGTCGGTTTCGCCGTCCATTGTCACCCCGCGTCGCTGGTACGCACTCACGACGTCGGACGTCGTGGATCGGTTGCGTGCGACTTCGAACGTAGCCCGATTGCGTGCCACGGCGGTGATAGTCATCGGTTCGGCGGTCTCATTTGGTCGGGATCGACTGCGCGAAACGCAGCAGGTTCTTCGGATCGGTCATTGTCTTGACGCCGATGAGCCGGTCGAGGTTGCTTCCGTAATAGGAGTGCTGCCAATCGGCCAGCTGGGGGTCGATGTAGTTCTGGTAGGCGTAGCCGCTCACGTAAGGCCGCATCGCGGTGTACATCTCGTCGAGCCAGGCCTGGCTGGCGGCGATTGACGCGGCAGAGGAGCTCAGCGACCAGGGCGCGACGTACTGCAGGCAGGCCAATGAGCTGCGGTGCACGAACGCGGTGTCGCCGGGGGAGAGCCGGTTGATCGCGCCGCCGTAGGCGTCGAAGAGCACACTGCCGCCGACGAGCCGGTAGGTCGACGCCCTCTTCTCGATCGACCCAAGAAGGACGTCGACACCCGCTGATGACAATGGTGCGTCGATGTAGTCGGAGCGGGCCGCGTTGTTCTCGCGTTCGAGTGTGCCGCCGGCCTTCACACTCGGCAGGTGGCAGGCCGCGATCGATATATCGGCGCAACCACCTTCGATGAGCATCGTGTCCAGGTAGCTGCTCTCGATTACCGATCGGTTACTGAATCGGCTGGTGGCGGCTTGGAGTGAATCGAGCAATGGCTGCAGCGACGTCGGGCTACCGACGTAGACACCGCTCGCGTAGATGTTCGGTGGTTGCCCGATCGATGCCGGCCCATTGACATGCAGGCTCGACCACATCTCGTCGGGTGTTGCCTGCAGCCAGTGCGCCCAACCGGTCACGGCGTCGGCGGCGTCAGCCCAGTTCCACCGGACGACGAAATGCATCAGCGAAGTGGCCGGATTGGTCCGGAATTCCAAGGCGGTGACGATGCCGAAGTTGCCGCCACCGCCACCTCGATGAGCCCAGAACAGGTCAGCATCGGTGTTCTCGTCGCAGCGGACGGCGTGCCCGTCGGGAGTGACCAGCTCGACTGCGGTGAGCGTGTCGCACGTCAACCCGTACTTGCGCGCGACGACGCCAACGCCGCCGCCGAGCGCTAAGCCGGTGATGCCGACGGTCGGGCAGGACCCGGCCGGGATCGACGAACCGACCGCTGCCAGTTGCGCATAGACGTCGACCATCCGGGCTCCAGCACCGATGCGGGCGGTGCCGTTACTTTTCCCTGGTCCGATGTCGGTCATTGAGCCAACGTCGACGACCAGCCCAGGCGTCGTCGAGTAACCCGCGTAGCTGTGGCCGCCGGAACGGGCGGCCACCGGAGTGCCCGTCGCCGCGATAAAAGCGAGGCATTCTTGAACGTCGGCACTCGACGCGCAACGGGCGACCGCGAGCGGCTTGATCTGATCGAAGCGTGGCGAGTAGAGCTGCGCCGCGCTCTGATAGCCGCTATCGCTGGGGCGCAGTAGCCGCGAGCCCAAGGCACGGGCGAGCGCGTCGAGATTGGGGACGGCGTCCACGCTGCCGCTGGCGACCGGGCTAGCCGGCGCCGAACTGGGCAGCGGGGTGGTTGAGGCCGCCGAGGTGGGTGTCGTCGTTTTCGTTGTCGTGGAGGTGCAGGCGTCGATGGAGGGCAGCCAAGCAAGACCCGCGGTACCTGCCGCGAGTTGCAGAAAACGCCGACGTTCGATGTGACCCTCCGGTGTTGGCCCTGGGTGTCCGGTACGGATGCGATGCCAGCATCCAACCCAGGGACGTCTCCGAGCGCGTTCCGGGTGTCTCGACACGACTGTGGTTTTGCCGATTGTTTGGCGGCCGGGTCGAGTCAGCCATACTGCGTCGGTGCGACTGACGGATTTCTGGGAGCGGATGCGAACCCAGTTCGGCCCTACCTATGCCGAGTCATTCGCGTTCGACTTCGTGCTGGCTGAGCTCGGTGGTCGCACGATCCGTGAGGCGTTTGATCAAGGCGAAGATGCCCAGTTCGTTTGGCGAGCCGTTTGCCGGACCGTGGACGTCGCTCCCGAGCTGCGCTGACCAGGTACTGGCTGGAGCGCTGGGTTGCCGGGCTCGGTTGAGTTGTCGGACTCGGTGGCAGCTCGGCGTGTCGAACAACGTTCGAACAGGTGTTCGGATATTGTCCACAGCTGTCAGACGATCCACAGCTGCTTCGGTCGCGGCAGAAAATGTCGGCCTCCGCATCTAACGTCGTTCACGACACCGAGCTTCACCGCAGTTTTCTGCTAGTTCTGAGATTGCCGCGGTGGCTCGAGCCCCAGCACCAACGACCTGAACGGGATGGCACCCATGCCAGCAGCACCTGATCGTCAGAAGGCCCTCGAAAACGCGTTGGCACAGATCGAGCGGGCGCACGGCAAGGGTTCGGTGATGCGTCTGGGCGATGAAGTTCGTGCCCCGATGGAGGTGATTCCGACCGGTTCGATTGCGCTCGACTGCGCCTTGGGTATCGGCGGTTTGCCGCGCGGCCGGGTTGTTGAGATCTACGGCCCCGAGTCCAGCGGTAAGACCACGCTCGCGCTGCACGCGGTCGCTAACGCACAGCGGGCCGGCGGCATCGCCGCATTCATTGACGCCGAGCACGCTCTCGATCCGGAGTACGCGAAGAAGCTCGGCGTCGACACCGACGCGCTGTTGGTCTCCCAGCCCGATACCGGAGAACAGGCGCTCGAAATCGCCGACACCCTGATCAGGTCGGGTGCTATCGACATCATCGTCATCGACTCGGTGGCCGCGTTGGTGCCTCGCGCCGAGATCGAGGGCGAGATGGGTGACAGTCACGTCGGTTTGCAGGCCCGATTGATGAGCCAGGCACTGCGTAAGATCACCGGTGCGTTGAGTAACTCGGGCACGACAGCGATCTTCATCAACCAGCTGCGCGAGAAGATCGGCGTCTTCTTCGGTAGCCCTGAGACCACCACCGGTGGCAAGGCGTTGAAGTTCTACGCCTCGATCCGTATCGATGTTCGCCGGATCGAGACCCTAAAAGATGGCACCGAGGCCGTCGGTAACCGCACCCGGGCCAAGGTTGTGAAGAACAAGTGCGCCCCGCCGTTTCGGCAGGCTGAGTTCGACATCATTTACAACGTCGGTATCAGTCGCGAAGGCAGCTTGATCGATGTGGGTGTCGATAACGGCATCGTTCGCAAGTCTGGAGCTTGGTACACCTACGAAGGTGACCAGCTTGGCCAAGGCAAGGAAAACTCTCGTAACTTCTTGCGTGACAATCCGGATCTGGCTGATGAGATCGAGAAGCGGATCAAGGAGAAACTGGGTATCGGGGTACATCTCGACGATCCCATCGATCTGACGGTTCCTGACCCGGTCGAAGTCTGAGACCGGCGGCAGCTGAGTAGCAAACAGGCAGATCGATGACAGTCCGCCGGCAGAGTGTTCGGCAACGGCCTCGATTCGGGGCCGAACACCCCGCCGAAGCGACGGGTTCCGGCAAATCGTCGCTCGGTAACCCTGCCAGTGGCTCGGTCGGTGACCCGACTGGTGTAGCCGCCGGCGACTCTGCCGGTGATTTTGCCGAAGATCCGGTCGAGGTGGCCAGGTCGATCGGGCTGAACCTGCTGTCAGCCGCGCCTAAGTCGCGGGCCCAGTTGGCTGAGGCGATGCGAGGTCGCGGCGTGCCCGACGATGCCGCAGCTCAGGTGCTTGACCGGTTTGCCGAGGTCGGGCTGATCGATGACGTCGCGTTCGCGGCTGCCTGGGTGACGTCACGGCAGTCGGTTCGCCGGCTCGCACCCAGGGCGTTGGCTACTGAGCTGCGGCGTAAGGGCATCGCCGAGCCAACGATCCTTGATGCCGTGGGTCAGTTGACTGACGACGATGTCGAATCCGCCGCGCGCGAGCTGATCGCGCGGCGGATTCACGGCACAGCCGGTTTGCCGACGCCAGCCCGGGTCAGGCGGCTGACCGCGTTCCTCAGCCGTAAGGGCTACGGCGGCCAGCTCGCTTTTCGGGTAGTGCGTGAGGCTCTCGACAACGAGGGCTGCGACGTCGACGGTGACGACTCGTTTGAGTAGTCGCCCATGGTCAAAGGGGTGGGCGCGGTTTGACTCATTGTTGGTGCTGGCTTGACCCACCGCTGGGCCGCATCTAGCCTCAGGATGAGTGAGAAGTGTTCCCATGATGCGTCTTGTGCTTTTCCGATAACCGACCGACCCGATACCCGAGGCCATCGCAGGCTCGGATTTCGATAGCTGAACGCTGACACGACCATGTGATGTCACCGTCCCGACCCGGGACGGCACTATTGCGTCCCGATCACCATGTCGTGGCGAGATAGTGGCTTGGCATGGTCGCCGTCCATGCTGGTTCGCCTCGTCCACGGGGTGGGGCTGACGTGGATCTTGTCGGTTTGGTCATTAAGTCGCCAGGCCGGTTTGCCAGGGTCGTTGGGTGGGACGTTTCTCGGTTCATCGCTTCCGTGCGGAAGCCTGACCGTGAGCGGAGGTCGATCCGATGGTGCTCCTTGTCGTTGTCATTGTTTTCGCTGTGATCATCGTCGGCGCCTGCGTCGTCATCGTGACCTTGCTCCGACGCACCAGCCCTAGCAGTGCCGCTCTTCACGAAGGCGCTGCTCCCGCTGATATCACTGGCTCCGACCAGGCCAGTTCCGAACGGGCCAGTTCCGAACTAGCTCGGTCAGATCTGGCCCGGTCGGAGATCGCCCGCTCCGAGATCGCACAGCTGCGCGCTAGCGCCGAAGCTGAAGCTGCCGAAACTCGTCGGCGCGCCAAGGAGCAGGCCGACCTGCTCGATGAGGCTCGTCGTGCCCATGAAGCTGAGGGTCAGCTGCTCAAAGAGGAGCTGCGAGAGCTGCGTTCCGGCCTGGAACGACGCGAACAGCGGCTTGCTGGCCGAGAGGGACGCATCGACGAAGAGCAGCAGCGGATCGAGAGCCGCGAACGCGAGCTCGAAGGCCGTGAACGCGAGCTGAATAGCCTCGACGCGGACGTGGCCAAGCGCAAAGCAGAGCTCGAAAACGTTGCCGAAGAACGTCGGTTGATACTCGAACGGACGGCTGGACTGACCGCCGAAGCGGCTAAGGCTGAGCTGGTCACGTCGATGGAGAACCAGGCCAAGCGGGAAGCGGCAATCGTCGTCCGCGAGATCGAACGTGGTGCCCGCGACGACGGCGAGCGCCGAGCCCGCAACATCGTGACGCTGGCGATCCAGCGGGTGGCTAGCGAACAGACTGCTGAGTCGGTTGTCTCGGTGCTGCACTTGCCCAGCGACGACATGAAGGGCCGGATCATCGGCCGCGAAGGCCGCAATATTCGGGCGTTCGAGACGGTTACCGGCGTCAACGTGATCATCGACGACACTCCAGAAGCTGTGTTGCTGTCGTGCTTCGATCCGGTCCGCCGCGAGGTTGCTCGGGTCACGCTGGAGAAGTTGGTGCTCGACGGGCGTATCCATCCGCACCGCATCGAGGAGGTCTACGAGCGCAGCGTCGCCGAGGTCGACCAGCTATGCATTCGGGCCGGTGAAGACGCGATACTCGAGGTTGGCATCACCTCGATTCATCCGGAGTTGGTCAACACACTTGGCCGGTTGCGCTACCGCACCTCATACGGGCAGAACGTGCTGATGCACCTGATCGAGTCGGCGCATCTGGCCGGCGTGATGGCCAGCGAACTCCGGCTCGACGTCCCGCTACTGAAGCGTTGCGCGTTGCTGCACGACATCGGCAAGGCGTTGACCCACGAGGTCGAAGGCAGCCACGCGATCATCGGTGCCGACCTGGCTCGCAGATACGGCGAGCACGAGGACGTCGTCCATGCGATCGAAGCCCATCACAACGAGGTCGAGGTTCGGACCGTCGAGGCTGTGCTCACCCAGGCTGCCGATGCGATCAGTGGTGGCCGCCCGGGCGCGCGTCGCGAATCGCTGGAGTCGTACGTGCAGCGACTTGAGCGGCTGGAGGCGATTGCTACCTCCTACGAAGGCGTCGAAAAGGTCTACGCGATGCAGGCCGGTCGTGAAGTGCGGGTGATGGTGTTGCCCGACAAGGTTGACGACATCCAAGCGCAGGTTATTGCCCGCGATATCGCCAAGCAGATCGAAGAAGAACTCACCTACCCCGGCCAGATCAGAGTGACCGTCGTGCGCGAATCCAGAGCGACCGAACTCGCGCACTGAAAGCGTGCCACCGTGTTTCATGTCGTGTTCGTCGAGCCGCGGATCCCGCCGAATACGGGTAATGCGATCCGGCTGGCGGCGGCGACCGGGTGCGAGCTGCATTTAGTCGGGCCGTTAGGTTTCGATCTGAGCCATGCCAAGTTGCGTCGCGCTGGATTGGATTATCACGACCTCGCTACCGTGCGGGTGCACGAAAATCTGGCCTCATTTTGGCCGATCTTCGACTCTGGTGGCCTGGGCAGGACGGGCAGTTCTGGCAGGGTTTTCGCATTCACGGGCAAGGCGACGTGCTCGTTTGCCGATATCGCCTATCGCCCTGGTGACGTGCTGATGTTCGGGCCCGAGCCCACTGGGTTATCAGACGACGTCCTCGCGGACCCTCGGGTGACCGAGCGGGTGCGGATCCCGATGTTGGCTGGGCGCAGGTCGCTCAATCTGTCGAATGCTGCCGCGATCGCGGTCTATGAGGCATGGCGACAGAACAGCTTCGCCGGTGGCGGGTAAGAAGTAGCGCGTCGGTGTCGGGGTAAGCCCGGCCCGGAAGCCTTCTTGCTCGCGGGAAGGTGTGGCGTTCTCGTCGCGGTCTATAGCGTCCAGAACGCCAAAGCTCAGGAGAAGATGCGACGCCGAGTAGCAGATCAGGATTAGTAGTAGATCGGGCCGCGGTCGCCACCGCCGGCCGCGATGGCGTCGCCGTTGATCGCGACGCTGCGCGGCGACGCCAGGAAAGTGACCACCGCGGCAACTTCGGCGGCGGTGACCAATCGACCATTGGACGTCGCGGCGGCCAGCTTTGCTTCGACGGCGTCCGGGCTGATGCCGTGTTCGTTCGACAATCGTTGCAGTCTCGCGGGCGTAGCTTGAGTCACGGTGAGTCCGGGATGCACGACGGTGACGTTGATGCCGAAATGGCCGAGCTCGTCGGCTAGATTTTTCGTCATCGCGGCGACCGCGACGTTGCGCACCGAGCCGACCAAGGAACTCGCTCGGCGAGCATTCAGGCCGCTGATGTTGATGATCCGGCCCCAGCCTTGTGCCTGCATATGCGGCGCGGCGGCCCGCGCACACCGAAGGTAGCCCAGCACCTTCGTCTCGATCTGTAGCCGCATATCGTCGTCGGTCAGGTTAGCGAGAGTCGGCGTCGGGGCTGAACTCGCGGGTGTAGCCGCCGCGTTCACCAAGATGTCGACGCCACCCAACGCACCAACGGCTGCCTCGATCATCGCCCGCACCGATGTGTCGTCGCTGGTGTCGGCGGAGACAGGGATCGCGCGACTGCCGTGGGTAGCGACCTGCTCGGCGGCGGCCTCAAGTGCGGTGGCATCACGCGCGACCAGGACGATGTCGACACCTTCGGCGGCCAGACTCTCGGCGATGGCCAATCCGATTCCGCGACTGGCGCCGGTCACGACGGCACGTTTTCCAGCGAGTTCGAGATCCATGTGCTCACTCTGCCATTCGCGTGGCTTCTGCCGCGAGTGAGGTCGTTGGCGTGAAGTGGTCGCGGCACCTCGCGCGAAGTGAGGCCGGGGTGTCAGTGAGCAATGGCGTTCTCGACGCGGTCTATAGCGTCCAGAACGCCATAGCCTCGGGGTGAACTCAGCGACGCAACCCCTCACCCGTTATTGACGAGCGGCGAATGGGGTCGGGTCTGGGTCGATGAGGTCGAGGCCGGCCGCCGTTTCGCGGACTTCGAGGCCGAGTCGCTCGGCGATTGTGCCTACGGTGGCAACGTTTTCAACTTTGTGTCGGCGTGCGACCTCCTCGACGATCGCGCGAGCGAGCCGCCCTTTCACCAGCTTCGAGTGGTACGACACGACCTGCTCGCCCAGCCCGGTCGGACGTCGTTGCAGCACCCGCACCGCGAGTACGTTGCCGGCGTGTGTCCCATCGGCTCGCTGGCCGGCGGGTGGCCGCCATAGGCCCGCGTAGTCAGATGAGCGAAGGTCGACGACGAACTCATCCACGAGGATCTGCGGCAGATATGTGGCCAGCGTCGTCCGCCATAGTGCCGCGACCGTGCCAGCCTTCGGCAGTCGGGCGGACGCTGGAATCCGGTACCACGGCACCATTTCGCTGCCCGCGACAACTCCCAGGCCACCGGAGAAGATCAGAATCGACTGATCAGCAACCGTGCGAGCGGCGGGCTTTAGTGAAGCGGCGTCCAGGCCTTGATAGACGACGCCGCAATAACGGTCGAGTGCTGGCGTTGTCGGTGCGGTGAATATCTCGGTGTTGCGTGCACAAGCTTCGAGGAGCTCGCCCGGTGGCAATTTCAATGCGGACGCCGCGATTTTAGCGGCCGCTGTCCTAGTAGCCGTACCTTTTGCCGACAGTGCTTTAGCGCAGCGTGCGGTGACTTCGGTCAGTATTATGCGGCGAGTCGCGGCTAATGGCCCGTCGGTCTGAAACGGAGGACCGTCGCCGCCGACGACCTTGGCTTCACTCGGCGGTAGCAGGATAAACATGATTACGACAGTGGGAGCAAGGGAACGCCCGGCGGAGTGAAACCGAATACCTGGCCATAGAAGGATAGCTCAGCTTCTAGCGCGGCAATGATGTTTTCTGCTTTCCGGAAACCGTGCTGCTCGCCTTCGAAAGCGACGTAGGCATGCGGAATTCCCTTGGCAGCTAACGCATCGCGGAACATCTCGGCTTGGGACGGTGGCACGATTTGGTCGTCCAGACCTTGTAGCAAGAGCACCGGGCAGGCAACGTCGTCGACGTGCGATAACGGGGCTCGCTCGATATAGAGGTCGGTCGCTTCGGGTAGCGGACCGATCAGACCATCGATGTAACGCGATTCGAAGTCGTGGGTATCGGAGACGAATTGGAGGAGTTCGGCGACGCCGAAAAGTGAGGTGCCCGCCGCGTAAGCACGGGTGCGGGTAAGGGCCGCCAGCGTCGTCCAGCCACCGGCACTGCCACCACGGATTGCCATGCGGGCGCCGTCACCTTCACCCGCAGCGGCTAAAGCCTGCACAGTTGCGACGCAATCCTCGACGTCGATGACGCCCCACTGCCCGCGCAATCGTTCGCGGTATTCGCGGCCGTACCCCGTTGAACCGCCATATTGAACGTCGACAATGCCAAGCCCGCGGCTGGTGAAATAGGCGATCAGCAGATCGAGCGTGATGGGTGATGAGGATGTCGGGCCACCATGCACGAACGTAATGTACGGCGGCAGTTCGTCGTCCGGGCCGATGGCGTCGCGATTGGACGGCGGGTAGACGTTCGCGTGCACATTGCGCCCGCCGGGCCCTTCGAAGACCGCCTCCCGTGGGGTAGGCAGGTATCCGGCGTCCGGAATATCGTCGGCTGCGACGCGTAGTAGCTGATATTCGCCGGTGTCGAGCTCGATCCGCACGAGTGACGTCGGCTTGGTCGGGCTCGAACCGATTACCACCGCGATGCCGTCGGTCGCGACAACCGTTGGGCCCCATGACGTGAATGGCAGATCGAGATCGTCGAGTTTCCCGGTATCGACATGGAGAATGCCGAGCTTGCCACTGTGCTGCACTAAGAGGCTCGACGGGTCGAGTACCGCGAAAGTTGTCCAGCCGAGAAGCCATAGTGGGCCGGCGAATTCTTCGGCCCGATCGAGAATCGGGGTCGCTTTATTGGTAGCGATATCGATGCGCCAAGGATTCCACCAACCGGAGCGGTCGGTGATCGCGACGAGGGTGTCGGCGTCCAACCATTCGGGCTGCAACACTGATTCGGGCAGTATCGATTCTCCCGCGCCTTCATTCGCATCGCCGAGGACGACGTGCCAAGACGGAACAGTGCCGTCGATGATCTCGCCAACTCGCAGCGTGGTGGCGTCCCACGGCATGTCGGGGTGGTCCCAGGCGATCCAGGCGAGTCGGCGCGCGTCGGGTGAGATCCGCGGGAAGGCGAAGAATCGGCTGCCGCTGACAATCTCGCGTACCTTCGTCGCGTCGTCGGCGGCTGAACCATCGAGCGGTACGGCCACGATCGCGCGTTCGACATCGGTCGGGCCTTCGCCGGTGTGCGTTTCGCGCACACACCAGATCTCCAGGCCGTCGGGGGAGAGCGCCGGTTCGGCGTAGCGCAGGCCTTGAGGGCGGTCCGGGGTTGGCGTGAGCGGTATCGGTGTGCTGAAGCTCGGTGTGTCACCTCGGTTGCTCAGATACAGCCGTTGATCGGCGAACTCGGTGAAGACGAAGTGGCCATCGGGGAGTGGCAAGTAGGTCGCGCCGCCGTATTCGTGCACGCGGGTTCGCGCGTTCCACGGCGCCGGCAGCAGGTCGCCGTGTTTGGCTGATACCAGCACCTGCCGACCATCTTCGGCCGGTCGGCCTTCTAGCCACCAGACGTCACCATCGTGACTTATCCGGGGAAATCCCAGCCGGACGCCGGCACGAGCCACGTCGGCGGCACTGATTGGCGAGGGCCAGGAGCCGTACGGCAACGTCTGCGACATGGCTCCATCCTGGCAGCGATGCCGTGGAAGGCATCGGCCCCGTACTCTTGGGGCGTGTCAATCGAATCCGAGAGTATCCGTCTCACTGGCGACGTCGCAGTCGTGGGCGGCGCCGCCCGCACCTATGAAGTGCGCACCTATGGCTGCCAGATGAATGTGCACGACTCCGAAAGGCTGTCCGGTCTGCTGGAGAGCTCGGGCTACCTCAAGGTAGGCGCCGGTGAGGTGGCCGATGTCGTCGTCTTCAATACCTGCGCGGTGCGGGAGAACGCCGACAATAAGTTGTACGGCAACCTCGGCCAGCTGGTGCCGATCAAGAACGCTAAGCCGGGCATGCAAATCGCGGTCGGCGGTTGTTTGGCGCAGAAAGATCGCGGCGAGATTCTTCGGCGGGCACCCTGGGTCGACGTCGTCTTCGGCACCCACAATGTCGGCTCGCTGCCGGTGTTGCTGGAACGAGCCCGTATTGCCGATGAGGCGCAGCTGGAGATCCTCGAATCTTTGGAGGTCTTTCCGTCGACGTTGCCGTCGCGACGCGAATCCGTCTACGCGGCTTGGGTAGCGATCAGCGTCGGGTGTAACAACACCTGCACGTTCTGCATCGTGCCGAGCCTGCGTGGCAAGGAAAAGGATCGTCGTCCGGGCGATATTTTGCTCGAAATCGAGACGTTGGTCGCTGACGGCGTTATCGAGGTAACGCTGTTGGGGCAGAACGTGAACTCCTATGGTGCTGAGTTCGGTGACAGTGCCGCATTTTCGAAGCTGTTGCGGGCCTGTGGTTCGGTTTCGGGATTAGAGCGGGTGCGATTCACCAGCCCGCATCCGCGTGATTTCACTGACGACGTCATCGAGGCAATGGCGTCGACGCCGAATGTGATGCCTTCGCTGCACATGCCATTGCAGTCGGGTTCTGATTCGGTGCTGAAGGCGATGCGGCGTTCGTACCGGCAGGAGAAATACCTCGGCATCATCGAGCGAGTGCGCGCCGCAATGCCGGACGCCGCGATTACCACCGACATCATCGTCGGATTTCCGGGCGAGACCGAAACAGATTTCGAGCAGACACTGGACGTCGTCCGGGCCGCTCGGTTCGCTAATGCTTTTACCTTCCAGTATTCGAAACGGCCAGGAACTCCGGCTGCTGAGATGGCTGACCAGATTCCAGCCGACGTCGTCCGGTCACGTTATGAGCGACTGGTAGCTCTCGCTGACGAAGTCGCGTGGGCGGAGAACCTTAAGCAGGTCGGACGTCGAGTGCAGGTATTGCTCGCCGAAGGTGAAGGACGCAAAGACGAGGCAACTCGGCGGATGAGCGGGCGTGCGCCCGACAACCGATTGGTTCACGTCGCCAGTACCGAGGACGCCGGCGTTGTGCGCCCTGGCGATGTCGTCGAGGCCGAGATTACTTACGCCGCGCCGCATCATCTGGTCGCCGATATCGTGCACGGATTTCGACGTACCCGAGCGGGTGATGCTTGGGAAGCCAAGCAGGCTGGTATTTCCGCGCAGGCGGCGCCGACATTGGATGCGCAGCCCGGCGTGCTGTTGGGCATGCCCTCGGTAGGTGCCCCTACGCGTTGAGGTTATACGCGTCGCTTTTGGATGCGTGGCTTTGCTGCGGCCTCTTTTGAGCCTTGCGTGTCACCGAATCGCCGAAGAGGAATGTAGTCATGGATTGGTCTACCCGTACGCGGGGGCTTCGGCGCAATGGCAGGTGGATTGCCCTTGGCTTTATTGTCATCGGCGCGGCGGCGATGCGTTTTTGGCATCTGAGCCAGGGGTTGCCGGCGCTTCCGTCATCGGATGAAATGACCGTTGTCTCTCGCGCGGACCTTTTACTTCATCATCATGTGCCGCACCGGTACGACTGGCCAACGGGCTCGATGGTCATCCTCGCGGTTTGTTTGCGGATACTCGGCGTGTTTCACCATTCTTTCTTGGTGGCTGGCTCCTACTCCCAGTATCTGGTGGCGCGCGTATTGTCAGCCCTCGCCGGCTCATTGGTTGTGCTGGTAACAGGTCTTATTGCTTATGAGTTGACGCCCGCCAGCCGGCGACGAGGGGTCGCTGCAGCGATGGCAGCTCTGATCATCGCGCTCGCGTATACAGCTGTGCGGATGAGCCGTGTATCGCATCCTGAGGTCGAGCAGTCTTTCGTCGCGACGTTATCGATTTGGTTAACGATTCTCTTTATCAGGCGTCGTCGTTGGTGGCTGGTCATCCTTGCCGCGATAGCGGCAGGAGTAGCGGGTTCTTTGAAATACCTGGGTGGCGCCGCCCTCGTGATTGCGGTGGTCGCCGCGCTGGTTGACACCCAACGTGGTCGTGTCGAGCGTATTCGCCTGTCACTTCTGACTTTTGCTGCGGGCTGCGCTACTTTCGTCACCCTGGTACCAGGGATTATCGTCGATAGTCACGATTTCTGGATGGGTGTTAGGGGGCAGTTTTTGCATCAAGCGAATGGCCATCTTGGATACGACAGCCCCCATCCGGCGTTCGGATTTTACCTCACCCAAGCGCTTCCCGGCAGTATCGGTTGGCCGCTTACTATCGTGCTGTTGGCTGGAATTGTGGTCGTGGTTGTAGTTGGATCGACGGCGCAACGGCTAGCGGCTCTGTACGTCGTGCTGACCTTGGGATCGCTCGGTTTCTCCCATGTCCTGTTTCCCCACTATGTGCTCGTGGCTCTTCCAACGCTGGTAGGGGTCGGGCTTGCCGGAGTATGGGGTTGGCTGCCTCGCCGTCTGCCGGTCGTGAGCATCGCATCGGCGGCCGTCGTGGTTGCGCTTTTCTTGACCGCCGATGCTGATATCCGATTTCTCGCGACGGCACGCGATACTGACACCCGCAGTCTCGCGGCGCCGATTGTCGAGGGTTTACCTGGCGCCATCGTCAAAGAGTCATATACAGATTCTTCAAGCCGTGGCCACCTTGTTTCCGCTCTCGGGCTTGACCCATCGGTTGTGTCATGTCACTGCTACGTCGTGATTTCGTCGTACATGGAAGATCGCTATCGCCGTGAACCTAAGCGTTACGCGGCCGAGGTGGCTGTTTATGACCAGATTCGTCGCGAAGGATCCATCATTGATGTGGTGGTCCCGAGCATCCCGCTCAGTTACCGCTGGGATCTGCTTCCTCAGTGGGGAGCTGGGCATTTGCCCATGCGGCACCTCGTTGTCGGGCCCAAGATCACTATCATCAAGTTGCCCTAGTGTTCTACGGATGCAAGCTTCGGTTGTCAGCCAGACTCTTGTCCGAGGCTGAGTCGTTCAGTAACCGCGTCATGAAGGTACTGTTTCGACTCGGGCTGTAATCCCCAAACGGCCCGCAGATGCTAAATCCTGTTGCCGTGTACAGCGACCGGGCCGAAGCAAATGCTGCCATGGGCCCAGTCTCAAGGCTCAGTCGGTGAAAGCCGCGATCACGGGCTACGTCAACGAGATAATCGACCATGGCACGACCAATCCCTTGACCTCGGGCTGATTCAGCGGTGTGCATTGATTTCAATTCAGCGTTGTTTTCGTCAAGCTGCTTCAATGCTCCGATGCCAAGGAGCACGCCATTGAGGCGGAAGCTAAAGAACGTCACGACGGGATCAAGGAGGCCGTCGACATCAAGGGCGTGCACGTCCTCGGGTGGGCTATGCCGATTGGCGAACGCTAAGTGGCACTCCAGCAGTTCGCGGACGTCGGCGGCTCGTGGATCGTCAATCGAGATCTCACCCTCAGGCATGTGGAACCTACCTTCACTCACATCGGATTCGCGCTACGGCTGACCGATCGTCACTTGGGCTCTAGCTGGCCTACATCTCCGGCGTAGTCGATGCCTATCGGTCAGGCGTAACCGCCTCGGCCGCCGCCGTTGCGACGGGTGAGAATGACTTTCGCCACCATCGGGCCGAAGAGAGCGAACGGCAGCATTAGCATCTGCCATCGCGCCGGATCCTCACCGAACTCTTCCGCGACGCGGCCAACCAGGCGGATGCTGTACCCGTAAGCGGCGATCACCACGATCAGCACCGCGATGATGGTGACCATGTCGGCGGTAGACATGGCTCAACCGTAGCGCCGCGAGCGCGACGGCTAGCGCCCGCGGCCGCCGTCCTGATCGCGAGATCGCTAACATCGACAGGGCATTGACCAGCGCAATACTCGCCCGGAAACGTTGGCGGCTCGGCCGCCTTGGACTCGACGATTCGGAGAAGCACATGACTGTCAGCCTGACCAAGGGCGCGAACATCTCGCTGACCAAGCAGGCGCCGGGCATGGCGGCTGTCACGGTCGGGCTGGGTTGGGACGCGCGCACCACCGACGGAAAACCGTTCGACCTGGACGCGTCGGCGATTGGTTGTGGCCCGGACGGCAAGGCCGCGTCAGACGGATACTTCGTGTTCTTCAACAACCTCAAGAGCCCTGATGGCTTGATCGAACACACCGGTGACAATGTCACCGGTGAAGGGGACGGCGACGACGAGCAGATCAAGGTCAATCTGGCCTCGTTGTCGCCCGCCGTCGACAAGGTGGTCTTCATCGCGTCGATCTATGAGGCAGACTCCCGCGCCCAGTCGTTCGGGCAGGTTCGCAACGCCTTCATCCGGGTGGTCGATCAGGCCGACCAGACCGAACTCGCCCGCTACGACCTCTCTGAGGATGCGTCGACGGAGACGGCGATGGTGTTCGCGGAGCTGTACCGCAATGGCGCGGAGTGGAAATTCCGGGCTGTAGGCCAGGGCTACGCGACTGGGCTCGCCGGTATTACCGGCGACTACGGGCTCGGCGTCTGATTCAAGCACTGAGTCTGATTCAAGCACTGGGTCTGAACACTGGCTTTGCCATCGCGGGGTGGCGCCGGTGTGTCCATCTGGCCACGCCATACCCTTGAGCTTGCATGTCCAAGGCAGGCGCCGCGTGTCCTATCAGAGCCGAAGTTCCGACGAGAACCAGAACCAACACAAGGAGAAGGTCATGACTGTCAGCCTCAGCAAGGGCGGCAACGTCTCGCTGACCAAGCAGGCCCCGAACCTCAAGGCCGTCATGGTCGGTCTGGGCTGGGACGAGCGCACCACCAGCGGTGCCGATTTCGACCTCGACGCCAGCGCCTTGATGGTCGGAACTTCCGGCAAAATCCTGTCGGACGCGCACTTCGTCTTCTTCAACAACCTCAAAAGTCCGGACGGGTCGGTCGAACACACCGGCGACAACCTGACCGGTGGCGGCGACGGTGACGACGAGCAGATCAAGGTCAACCTGGCCACGGTGCCGGCCGAGTGCGACAAGATCGTCTTTCCGGTTTCGATTTACGAGGCCACTCAGCGGGCTCAGTCCTTCGGCCAGGTGCGCAACGCCTTCATCCGCGTCGTCAACCAGGACGGCGGCGTTGAGTTGGCCCGCTATGACCTCTCCGAAGAAGCCTCGACCGAGACGGCGATGATTTTCGGAGAGCTCTATCGCAACGCCGGCGAGTGGAAGTTTCGCGCCGTCGGGCAGGGTTATGCCTCGGGTCTTGACGGCATTGCCCGCGACTTCGGCGTCAACGTCGGCTAACGCGCGGGTGGCCTGTGGGCGACGTAGACCTTGAGGTCCAACGGAAGGGTTGTCGATGTTCCTGAAGACCTTTAGGGGCTCGTTCGTTCTCGCGGCGATCGGGCTCGTCGCGGCTTTTTTCTACGGTGGCGCGACCGGCCTGGCATTAGCTGCGATTCTCGGCGTCCTGGAAATCTCACTGTCGTTCGACAACGCGGTGGTTAATGCCACGGTATTGAAGACGATGAACGAGTTCTGGCAGAAGATTTTCCTCACCGTCGGCGTGCTGATTGCCGTGGTAGGAATGCGGCTGGCATTTCCACTACTCGTCGTCGGTATCACCGCGAAGCTGACGCCAAATCAGGCTGTGCACTTGGCTTTCGCTAAGGGAAATCCGAAGACGCCAGGCACTTATGGTTACCTGCTCCAGCAAGCTCACCCGGCGATCGCGGCATTCGGCGGAGTCTTCCTACTCATGCTCTTTCTCGATTTCATTTTCGAGGAGCGCGAGGTCACCTGGCTGGGTTGGATCGAACGCCCGCTGGCCCGCATCGGCAAGCTCGACCAGCTTTCGGTGGTCGTATCGCTGGCGTTCTTAGCGATAGCCGGATACGTCTTTGCGCCGACCGGAAAAATCGCCAGTGTGCTGGTCTCGGGTGTCTTCGGGCTCATTACCTATGTGTTGGTCAATGGCCTCGGCGAACTCTTCGAGGCAGCCGACGACGAAGCGAACGACGAGGGTGCCGGTGGCGCCGGTAAGCGCGCTACCGGAGCGGTCGTGCTTCAGGTCGGCAAAGCTGCTCTGTTTACGTTCTTCTACCTCGAAATTCTCGATGCCTCCTTTAGCTTTGACGGCGTCGTCGGGGCATTCGCTATCACCTCGGACCCGATTATTATCGCGATCGGTCTGGGGCTGATCGGAGCGTCGTTCATCCGGTCGCTCACGGTTTATCTCGTCCGCCAAGGCACTCTCGACACGTACGTCTACCTCGAACATGGCGCGCAGTGGGCGATTGGCGCGCTGGCCGTGCTGCTCCTGTTCACTATTAAGTTCAAGGTGCCCGAAGTCGTCACCGGCCTTGTGGGCATTGCCTTCATCGGGTCAGCTCTGGTGACCTCTATCGTGCACAACAAGCTCAGCTCGACGACGGAACCCGCGCGGCCTGTTGAACCTGTCCGAAGCTGACCGCCTCAGAAAGAAGGATCGATGGGCATCGACTACACCAAGCGTCCTGACGCCGCCGAGTCAACCGCGAGTGGCGGTCCCATATCGCTGACCAAGGTCACGCTCACCAAAGCAGCCCCGACGGTGTCGTTGACCAAGCAGGGCTCGTCAACGGGGTTGCTCCGCGTCAATCTGAACTGGACCGCGCGTCCACCCAGCTCAGGAATCGGCCTCTTCAAGGCGAAGAAGGCCGACGCGATCGATCTCGACTTGGGGTGTCTGTTCGAGTTCGTCGACGGCTCCAAGGGGGTCGTCCAGGCATTGGGTAACAGGTTCGAGGCGAGGCCGCTCGGCATGGCGGACAAGGTCATCTGGCTCGACGGCGATGACCGATCCGGTAAGAGCACGGGTGGGGAGAACCTCTTCATCAACCTCGCCTATACCGACCGGATCAAGCGCATCATGGTCTTCGCGCTTATCTATGAGGGCGTGGCGAACTGGGCCGCCGCGGCTGGCGTCGTCACGTTGTATCCGGTGTCTGGGCCACAGGTCGAGGTCCACCTCGACGAGTCACGCGACGGAGCCAGGATCTGCGGCATCGCGATGCTCGAACAGGCAGGCGGAGACCTCTCTATTCGGCGCGAGGTCAACTACATCAACGGTAGCCAGTCCCAACTCGACGAGGCATACGGTTGGGGCATGAAATGGGCTCCGAGCCACAAGTAGATGCTCAGCATTCGATTCAGCGGCTTCGCGAGCCGCCACACCCAGATGCAACACCGAGATGAGGCCGTAACACCATGACTGTGAACCTGACCAAAGGCCAGCGAGTATCGCTGACGAAGCAAGGCGGCGGCACGCTCACCCGGGTGCGCATGGGTTTGGGTTGGGACGCCGTGAAGAAGCGCGGCTTGTTCGGATCCAAAGCACAGACCATCGACCTGGATGCGTCCGCTGCTCTCTTCGACAGTGCGGGCACACTCGTCGACCAGGTCTGGTTCAAACAACTTGATAGCAAAGATGGCGGCTCGGTGCACCACACCGGCGACAACCTCACTGGCGCCGGTGAAGGTGACGACGAGTCAATTCAGGTCGACCTATCCCGGATTTCAGCGCAGGTAACCACCGTGATTTTCACGGTCAATTCGTTCACCGGCCAGAACTTTTCGCAGATCGAGAATGCGTATTGCCGGCTCGTCGATGAGACAAGTGGCGACACCGAAATCGCGAAATACAACCTCACCGGATCTGGCACCCACACCGCCCAGATCATGGCGAAGGTTGCTAGAGACGGCAATGGCTGGACGATGACCGCGCTCGGCATTCCCGCGAGTGGTCGAACCTTTCACGAACTGCTACCCGCCATGGCCGCCTGCTTGTAACTTTGCGGTAGGCACTGTCGGTAACTTTGCCGGTAAGAGCGTCACGCCGTCCGATGGAAGAAACCGCAACCAAAGGAAACTGAGAGCATGTCTGAACTCGACCTTGGGTCCACTCCCGCGACCGCGGACGCGACCGTGCCAGCCCCGGCTGCATCAGGCGCGCTCGTGCTAGCGCCGCCCGCGCCTGTCGTCGTGGTCAACGAGGAGCAGGCTGCCGGCGCGATCCCGATCGACCCGGCGAAGAAGCAGGAGTTGCAGACCAAGGCCAACGCGTTCGCGAATGATCTGGCCTCGCTCGACGTCAAGTCACCCGCGTTCACGCAGAAGATCGAATCCGTCACGTCGATGGGCGATCAGGACATGCGCGCGGCGGCGTCGGTGACTAACCGGATGCTGGACAGGCCGGCCGCAGCAATGGGGAAGGGCAAGGCTGGCGGCGACGCGCAGTCTCGCGTTTCCAACACGCTGCTCGATCTGCGAACCACCATCACCGATCTCGATCCCAAGCGTGCCGACCTTACCGGCATCAAGAAAGTCTTGAAGTGGATGCCGGGCGGCGACAAGATCGACCACTATTTCGCCAGGTATCAGTCAGCCCAGACGCATCTCAACGCCATCATCAAGGCGCTCGACTCTGGTCAGGACGAGCTGCGCAAAGACAATGCCGCGATCGACACCGAGAAAGCAAACATGTGGTCGATCATGGGCAAGCTGACGGAATACAACGAGCTGGCGGCGGCTCTGGACACCGCGGTGGTCTCGAAGGTCGCTGAGCTTGAGGCGGCTAGCAAGACCGACGACGCGAATACGCTCCGATCCGACGCGCTCTTCGCGATTCGGCAGCGTCGCCAAGACATCATGACCCAGATGGCCGTCAACGTGCAGGGCTACCTGGCGCTCGATCTCGTCCGCAAGAACAACATCGAGCTGATCAAGGGCGTCGATCGCGCCCAGACCACGACTATCGCCGCACTGCGCACAGCTGTGATCGTCTCGCAGGCACTATCGCGGCAGAAGTTGGTTCTCGATCAGATCAATGCGTTGAATACGGTGACGTCCAACCTGATCGAATCGACGTCGGAGCAGTTGCGGGTGCAAGGTGCCGCGATTAACCAGCAGGCCGCGTCAGCCACGATCGATGTGGCGAAGCTGCAGGCCGCTTTCGACAACGTATTCGCGACGATGGATGCGCTCGATACGTTCCGCACGCAGGCGGTCGACTCGATGGCGCAGACGGTGACTGCTCTTGAGGGTCAGATCACCCGGGCGAAGCCCTATCTGGAACGGACCAGGCAGAGTGAGATCAGTAGCTGAATCGGTCAGCTGCCTGCTCGCTCTGACATTGATACGAGAGACGTAGACCGTTGCCAATCTTTCGGAGCGGACGCGATGAGCAGGCTGCTGCCGTTATCGCGCCGAGCCCTGACGAAGATAGCCCGACCGAACTGCTGCGGGCGATCTTTCAGGCCAACCGGTTTATCAACCAAAGCTCTGGGCGGTTGCCGTCGGAGGGTGTAGTGAATGCGCGGCGTCTCACTGACACGCTGCGGGAGATCGTCGACACATCACAGACGCGTCCGCTCGATGTGTACGCGACAATCGCGGTGCGAAATATCCTCGACGACTACCTACCGACGACGTTGCGAACCTATCTCGCCGTCGATGCCGACGCCACCCAGCTGATGCTGCCGTCGGGTAGTTCGCCGGTGCGATCTCTGATCGAACAGATAGCGCAGATGCGAACCTCAGCCTTGGCGGTGCTCGCGGCCGCTCGCGATCAGGACGCGAATGCCCTGATAACACAGGGAAATTTCTTGAAGACGAAGTTCACCCGCTCAGATCTGGACCTGTAATGGCGAGTATGCAACGCGGCGCGAATGCCTCGCTGACCCGAGAGATTCCGAGCCTAGCCAGTGTGGTGCTGGGTGTGGCGTTCGCGGCCGGCGCTGAGACTGTACTCACTGACAATCTGGTCGTCGCCACGATATTGTGCGGGGCCGACGGTAAGGCATTGTCAGACGACTATTTCGTTTTCTTCAATCAGCTCTCCACTCCTGATCTGTCGGTTACTCAGCTCGAAGAAGCTCTCGGGAGTGACAGCGAACAAATCGAAATAGATTTGAAGCAGGTGCCGGAGAACGTCAGCCGGATCGTCGTTGTGCTGTATCTGAATGAGGGGACGGCGCAACACCGATCGCTGGGTCAGTTGCGTGACTGCACGATCCGGGTGCTTAACCTTGACGGAAACGCCGAGCTCGTCAGGTCAGAAAATCTCGCGACCGGCTTGTCTCGCGAAACGGCGTTAGCGCTCGGTGAGATCTACCGGTACAACGGCGAATGGAAGTTCAAGGTTCTCGGCTCTGGTTATTCGACCGGAATAGTCGGACTCGCAAATGACTATGGGCTGACGCTGTGAGCATCGGTTCGCCCGATAGCGCGTTACCGCGCACAGATCTTCCCTATCTACGCCGTCGAGTACGCGCGCGGGTCGCTGCGCCCAGTAGCCCGGCGGTGGTCATCTCGTTTCAGCGGCCACCGAAACTGGTCCCCGAGCCACTAGCGCCGACAGCCTTCCCAGAACCGGGAGCTTTCCCGGCGCCCGTTCCACTGGCACCAATAGCACCACCTGCCGCGATTCCGGCGGTATCTGCGCCACCACCCACGGCTGTGCCCGTTGTGCCGGCTGTGTCGGCGTCCAGGGCGAGTGATCTTTCACTCGATCTCGATCTATCCAGCTCGACCCCGACCGGCAGTTCGTCAGTCGTGGCTCCGGTGGCCGCCCGCGAGGTGGCCGCCGATGCGTATGTACCGGTGCGCACGCGCCCGGCCGCCCCGCTCATTTTGACGCCGAAGGCCCCGAGCATGAGTCTGACCCGGATTCAGTCCGGGGTGGGCAATCTGACCATCGAAGCCGCGTGTGGTGAGTCGGTCGGTGATCTGCGGATCGGTTGTGCCTACCGTTTTCGGTCTGGGCTGTCTGGGGTCGCGCAGCGGATGGCCGGTGCCGCTGTCGCCCCGCCGGGCACATCGCGGCCCATCATCACGGCTCGGCGTAGCCAGCACGAAGGACCTGGGCAGCCCGAAGGACGCGGGCAGTACGAAGGTCTCAGCCTGGACCTGCGGCAGAGCCGCGAGATTGACCGACTGATCGTGTATGGCTATTCCGAGAGTGGCGGCACGTTGAACTGGGCCGGAACGCTGGTGGTGACGACATTCGGCGGGTCCAGGGTCGAACTTCCGCTTACTCGGCCACCGTCGCGCGGTGTCGCCGTCCTGATGTCGGTGTACAACGTGGCCGGTGAGTTCGTGCTGCGAGCGGAGATGGAACAGATAGACGGATCGATACGCGACGCCTGTACGGCCTACGGCTTCGACCAGGTCGCGTGGGTCGATGAACGGACCCCGCTAGTCTGATCGGACGCTGTCGCCGCGGTGTCATCAGTCGGCGACGTCACCAGTCGTCGATGCCATTAGTTGGCGGCTATCCAGGAACGGCGGGCCTGTGCGGCACTTCGGCTTTCTGACCGACGCTGACCGGGCGCGCCTGTTTTATCAGCCGCCCCAGCATTTCAGCGCTGACGACGACAAAGATCTCCTTGCGGTGGCGTTGGGGGCGACGCTATACAGCCCCGGAGATCGCCCGAAGCTGGCCGCTGACCTCGCAAAGATGGCGGCGCGGGGCGTCATCAGTTCGGTGGTGTGCCTGGAAGACGCGGTGGCTGACGCTGATGTCCGCGCGGCGGAGATCAACGTGATCGCGCAGCTACGCGAGTTCGCGGCGATGGAGTGCGCCGAGATGCTGCTCTTCGTGCGAATCCGGGTGCCTGAGCAGATTCCGATGATTGTCGATGCGCTCGGAGAAGACTCGCGAGTGCTGGCCGGTTTTGTGCTGCCTAAATTCACAGCCGAGAATGGGCCGGTATCGCTCAGTCTCGTCGAGCAGGCATCAATCGTGGCGGGCCGGCATCTCTTCGCGATGCCGGTACTCGAGTCGGCGAACATTATTCATGCCGATACCCGGCTCGACACGCTCATCAACGTGCGCGAAATTCTGAACAAACACCGGGAAAATATCCTGGCTGTGCGCATCGGGGCAACGGATTTCTCTGCGGCGTACGGACTTCGTCGGGCGCCAGACCTGTCGGTATATGACATTCGCATTCTTGCTGATGTGATCGCGGACATCGTCAACATCTTCGGTCGCGCCGACGAGACCGGGTATGTCATTACCGGGCCGGTCTGGGAGTATTACTCAGGCGCCGAGCGAATGTTCAAACCACGACTTCGTGAGTCACCTTTCGTCGAGCACGCGAAGGGGGCTCTTCGCGTCGAGATTCTCGCCACGGACCTCGACGGTCTCATTCGTGAAGTGGTGCTCGACAAAGCGAATGGTCTTACCGGTAAGACTGTTATTCACCCGACTCACGTCGCGGCGGTGCATGCTCTCAGCGTCGTGACTCAAGAGCAATACGGTGACGCTGTCGATATTATCGCGACGAACTCCGGTGGTGGCGTTAAGTCGTCTGCTTATCGGAACAAGATGAATGAATCGAAACCCCATTCTGCCTGGGCCGCGCGAATCATGACGATGGCCCATCTCTTTGGCGTTGCCAGACATACAACATCCTTTGTGGACCTGCTGGCCGGGGGAATCGAGTGACCTCGATCTGGTCAGGCGACTGGGTTGCCGACCGTCTCGACGCGCGTCTGGTCACCTATCCTTCGTCGAATCACTTTCTGCGACTGCAAGACCTGGTCGGCTTGGCGCTACGGCAGAACTCCCGCCGCGCGCATCTTCTCGTATCGACCGTGCTAGGCAAGCACATTCCCGTTGATCCGCGCATCGTGTACGGTGCCGGATGGTTACTCGGCGCCCGCGTCGCTGACCTCTTGAGTGGCACGGATACTGGCATCGTCGAGGTGGGAAGCGACTTACTGCTCCAGGCATTAACCGGCGACGATAATGCCGCCGCGGCGTTATCGAATCTGTGCGATCGACCCTTAGCGCCAACGCCCGCGGTCGTGCTGGGGTTTGCCGAAACCGCGACCGGGCTTGGCCATGTAGTTGCCGATGCATTGGTGGCGCCGTATCTTCATTCGACCAGACGCTCGGTCAGCAAAATAGCGCCTATCGCGGGTTTTGAAGAAGAGCACAGCCATGCGAGCAGTCACCTTCTTCTTCCCGAAGATCCGGCGATGTTGGCAGGTGCCGCTCCGTTGGTGCTTGTGGACGACGAGCTTTCTACCGGTCGCACCGCGCTGAATACCATTCGAGCCTTGCATCGACTTTCTCCAGGCAGTCGGTCACATTATGTGGTGGCAGCCCTTGTCGGCGTCCGATCGGCTGCTGATCGTGCCCAGCTGGATGCTTTCGCGGCCGATCTCGGCATCAGAATCGATGTGGTGTGTTTAGTAGCCGGCGAGGTGGAGTTGCCCGCTGACGTGCTTGACCGGGGAGCCAGTCTCGTCGCGGAACATGAAACCCCGACGACAACGAATACGGCGGTGCCGCGTAGTTATTCAACGATGGAAATACCAGGTGACTTGTGGCCCGCTACCGTTCGAGATGGCGGTAGACATGGCATTGAACCCGAGTATCGGCAGGCTTTTGAGGCCGCGGCGACAGCGTGCGCGGCGCAGCTCGCGGAGATCCTCGAAGAGCAACGACAACACTCGGGGTCTTCGACGTCGCCGCGCATTCTGGTTCTCGGCTTCGAAGAACTGATGTATGCGCCGCTCCGGATCGCGATTCACCTCCACGAGGCCGTCGCGGGTTGGGCCACAGTGCACTATTCCACGACGACAAGGTCACCGATATTGCCGGTGGACGACGAGTCGTACGCGGTTCGCACTCGGCTGACCTTCGCAAGCCTTGACGATGCCGCCGACGACGCACCGCGTTATGCCTACAACGTTGCGCCCGGAGAAGGTAAAGGGCCAGGCTTCACCGACATCATCATGATCGTGGATAGTGAAGCGCGGCAGTCGGGGAGTCTGCGTGACCAACTGGCCGGTGTATGTGATCGATTGATTATTCTTACGCTGCCTTCATATCGGCCCGCATATCGGTCTGACAGCACAACTGGCGCATCCTGATGACCGCGCTCGCGTTGCCGAATCCGTTGTATGGGCCAGATTTCGGTAGTTACAACTCCGCCGAGGTTGGCTGGCTTCTTACCGATCTCTCGTCGGTGAGTATCGAGGCGCCAGTCGAGGAGCGTGAAGAGGCTATCCAGTCTGGCGCGGCACACTATGCCGAATCGCTGCCGATTGAGTACCAGCCCAGTGCAGAATATCAACGGTTGTTCGATACCGCGCTCGACGCTGCCGCAGCTGACGTCGCTCGTGCGGCCGGCGTTGTCACCGAGGCGGTCTTGGCGAAACGTGGGCCAGGCGCGGTGCTCGTATCACTTGCTCGCGCGGGTACGCCGATCGGCATTTTGATGCGCCGATGGGCCGCATTCGCGCATCAGCTTGAACTGCCGCATTACGCCATCAGTATCGTCCGTGGTCGCGGTATCGATACCGTCGCTCTTGAATATCTACTGGCCCATTATGACCCTGCCACGATCATGTTCGTCGATGGGTGGACTGGTAAAGGCGCGATCGCGCGCGAGTTAGCCGATGCCGTTAATCAGGCTAATCATCAGCTGAATTTCCCTGCCCAGTCGAGATTCTCGCCGGCATTAGCTGTGCTGGCCGATACTGGCTTGTGTGCGGATATCTCCGGTACACGCGAGGATTTTCTCATCCCGTCAGCACTGCTCAACTCTACGGTGTCGGGCCTTGTCTCACGTACCGTACTGAACGCCAAGCTGACCGGACGTCGAGAATTCCACGGCGCCAAATACTATTCCAACCTTGCTGGTAGCGACGTGTCGAATCGCTTCCTCGACGTGGTGAGTAGCCGCTTCTCCGATGTAGCGGCTGCCGTTCGAACCACGGAGCCTGACTCTGTTGCGTGTTCACCGCGAAGCCGTTGGCAGCTGGTCGAAGATATTGCCGCGAGATATGGCATCAGCGACATCAACCTGGTCAAGCCAGGGGTCGGCGAAACGACGCGGGTGTTGCTGCGCCGCGTCCCGTGGAAGGTACTTGTTCGAGCTGACGCGTTACCCGATCTTGGCCACGTTCTGTTGCTGGCCGAGCAAAGAGGGGTTGAAGTCGAGCTCGTTGATGACCTGCCCTATCGTTGCATCGGGCTGATACAGCCACGGCTCCAACGCGGAGCAGGCGTTGTGAGTAGCGAGATGTCGAGGTGACGTCACCTATTTTGATCGCCACTGATCTCGATCGAACATTGATCTACTCACGCGCCGCGAGTCAACTCGCGGATACTTCGGCTGTGCCACTCACATGCGTGGAGATCTACGAAGGCCAGCCTATATCGTTTATGGCTGAGAAGGCTGTGAACCTTATTCGAGATCTCGAACCCAAGGCACTCGTCGTACCCGTTTCGACGCGGACGACGTCTCAGCTTATGCGAGTGCGCATTCCTTATTTGAATGACCGCTTCGCGGTGGCGGCAAACGGAGGAGTTCTACTCGTCGACGGTCACCCGGATGAAGGTTGGAGCTGCCGGGTTCGCGCCCGCCTAAGCGCTGGCGCCTGTCTCGACGAGGTCTGGAAGCACGCGAACGAAGTCTTTTTGCCGGCGTGGACGTCGAGTCTTCGCATCGCGGAGGATCTCTTCTGTTACATGGTCGTCGACCGCGACCGGCTGCCGATCGAGTTTGTGAGTGAGATCACTGACTGGGCAGCTGAACGCGGCTGGACGACGTCGCTGCAAGGCCGCAAGTTTTACTTGGTGCCTACGTCGTTGACGAAGTCGGCGGCTATTGCTGAGATCGCGCATCGCACGAAGGCCTCCTTGGTGCTCGCGGCCGGTGATTCTTTGCTGGATATCGATCTCCTTGCCAGCGCGGATCTCGGGATTCACCCCAACCACGGAGAGATCGCGGCCCTTGGCTGGACGGCGCCGCACGTATCGCGCACGCGCGCCTCCGGTATTCAGGCCGGAGAAGAAATCTGCCAATGGTTCACCGACAAGGTTCAGACCTGACAATCATCGTGGCGCGGGTACGCCTGCTGGCCATTCGTGTTCGGCGATGAGGCCGCCGTCGATAGCGACCGTCAAGGCAACCGTGCCGTCGGCGGCCCATAACTGGTAGACGCCGGCTTCAAGGGAGTAATAGATCGCCGCGTACACGGTCGTATCGCCTTGCTTGCGCGGATGCACAGCTACGTGCAGACGCCGCGACGGATCGTCGATTGGGCTGATCTCGATTTCCGCGCCGGCAAGTTCGGCAGGTGTTCTCAGTAAGAGTGCGCCAATCGTGCCGCCGATATCCAAGACGGTGGCGCCTTCGCCTGCCGTGTGCCGGACATCATGGCCGGAGTCATTGTCGTGATGGTGGGTCTGGCCACCACCGAGATGGTGGTGGCCAGACCCGTTGGCGATCGTCATGAAGCCGCGGCGGTGCTGGTCGCGGGCATCGAGCTGAAGCCGTCGTACGGGGTATTCAAATAGGGGAAAGTGCTGAGATAGGTCGGGGTGGCTGATCCGTCAGTGACTTTGCTGGCGGCCGCGTCCGGGGTGAACGTAGGGTCGACGAGCGGGATGGTAATTCCGGCCAGTGCGCGTAATTCGATCGTGACGACGTCGTCAATTACTCGACGTCCATTGGGGTATCCGGCGAGGTCACCACCTACGACGCCAGCCGCGTTCGCCGTCGCTGCCGGGGTCGGGGCGATAGCGAGATTGAGGCGCAGCATGTCGGCGATCGTTGTGCCGGTGTAGTTCTGGAATCCCTTGACGACACCCGCCGGTAGACCTGTACCGAAAATGGCAGCTAGATCTGCCCGTGGCTTTGTGTAAGCTGCGAGCTTCGGAAATACACCTGGGTATAACACCGGCAACAACGAAGAGACCTCGGGCTGGGTAATAGAGGCCGCGTAGTTCGAGTCGTGCCAGGGCTTTGACCGATTGAATTCGTCTTTCTGCCCGAGCGGGATGACGACTTCATTCACGAGCGGGTTGCCAAGGCGCGATAGCTGCACCCATGGGCCACTGTGGATTGAACGCCGATAGTCGGAGTCGTGGACCTTGGACTTTTGCCGACTGGCAGTCGTCCAAACTCCGACCACGGACGACGCGGCCGTTGGGTCAGTCGGTGTGCTGCCGTGAGAAGTGAGGTCAGCAAGCGGCACTTTGAGCGCGATGGTGTGCACGTTCTTATTGGCCAATGAATTGATGCCGTCGGCTGTCTGGCCGGGAATCAGATGCAGAGTCGAGAATGGCCGGAGATCGAGCAGATCGAAGATTGCTCCGAGGTCGACATGAAATCCGTCGGCTCGCTGACCGGCGAAAACCGTACGGCCACCCGGCAACGAATGGATAGCCGCGTTCGCCAGCGCGACATAGTTCGGCGTCGAGCGTGGGCCGATATTGCAGGGTGGCACGGCAAGATTGGTACCGAGCGTGGTCACCTTTCCGGTGCGGGTGGTTCGGGTGACGTCGAGATACTGGCGGCGATTAAAGGTTGCGTCAGTCAGTGCGGTAATCGGGCCGGTGTTGTAGAGAAACGTTTTGTCGTTCTGGACTACGGTATGAAACCGGAACCCGTAGCTGATATCAGGATGAGCATCGCCGCTATTTGAGATATGAATTTCATAAAGGACGTCGTCGCCGAACTCGGCGAAGTTGGGGCCGCTGTCAGGATCTTGGACGGGAACATAGTTCGCGATCAGGGTTGCCTTGGTCGGATCGTCAGGACTGACGAAGGCATACAGATCGGAGCTGTCAATGACCGGATCTTTCGAAGTCTCCGGAGCTTCTTTGTGCGAAGACATGAGCCACCTCTATCTGAGATGAGGAAGGGAATCGAGCGAGCCCATTGGCCGCTCGGAAGGCAATGCGAACAGGACGACGTCAGTTAATGATTTTGGCGAGCTGTTTTGCCAGGCTCTTGTTGGTAACAACCACCTCGTGGTCGTCCTTCATTACCGAGATTTCACCAGCGTTGGCGTCTCTGATGTACGCCACAAAAGCACCCTCGGCGGCGGGTAAGCCGTCGTCGGTCTCGGTAGATTTCGGCGTGGTACCGGCCGAGGTAGTTGCCGATGCAATGCCGGCCGGCACGATCGTGGCGACGGCCACCGCCGCGGCGCTTACGCCCGCGCCTCGAAGGAAGGTGCGCCTGCTGTGTTCGGACATGCTCCCGCTCCCATCATGGAAGTACGCGCGGCAGACGCCTGCGCGTGACGATCACTGAGAGCTTCGTTTCGACCCGACTACTCGGTTCACGCCAGGCGAACGATTTTTAGCGGGTATCAATCACGCGGGCCGCAATAGTGCGGGTAGCAAGCGCGTAACGGATGGTTACGAGGCTGGGGATTCGCTAAGAAGATCGACGACGAAGACAATCTCCTCGTTACTGGTGATCTTCGGCGGGCTGCCTTGAGCCCCATATCCGTCGGCCGACGGCACGATGATCTCTCGACGGCCGCCGACCTTCATGGGGGAAATCCCGCTCGCGGTGTCGCCACCAATCCCCAGCGCGAAGCCCGGTATGACTCCATCGAGCGAAAATGTCGCCGTTTCGTTTCGTGACCAGGACGAGTCGAACTCGGAGCAATTCAGATAGCTGAACCCGAGATAGTCGACTGTCACATTGTCGTGAGGCGCGGCGACTGCGCCGGTGCCGGTGATGAGGTCCTTGACTTCGAGTTTGGATGGAACAGGGCCTGCCGGAATGGTGATCGTCGGCTCAACCTTGAGCTGCCCACTGCCCCCTGCCGGCACGATCGGGAAGTTGGGGACAGCTGAAGCCATCACGCTGGGCTTGGTCGTGCACCCGCTAGCCGCTACCGGCTTTGCCGGCGCCGTAGCGGTGGCAGTGGCAGTGGCAGTGGCAGTGGCAGTGGCAGTGGCAGTGGGTGTCGGAGTGGCAGGTGACGAAGCCGGAGCAGAAGCCGGGGGTGACGAAGCGGCGATGGGCGATACAGAACCCGACGCCGACGCGGGGGTCCTTGAGCCAAGGAGACTGGAGGCCGGACCAGATGGCGAGTTCGGCTGTGCCGCGGCTCCCGTTTTGGTTGCGCTCGCGCAACCGGTCACGGTGACAGACAGGACGGCGACACACCCGGCCGCGCGCCAGAAGTGCTTCGTTCGCCGCGCGATGTTCATTCTCATCATCCGTCTCGATCTCGTTAGTTACCGTCGCAAACGATTGCCGCGAAACGCATGCCGCGACCTCAGCTACCGCACGTATTTTCTGCCGCTAAGTGTACGGATTGGGTAAAGTCGGTGGTATGCGACTGCTGGCCGAGCTTGTAAGTAACGCTCAGGCTATTGATGCTCCATGGTTTCGGCTGCTTTCCCAGCAGATGCAAGTGCGCGACCAAGACATACCACATATGGCTGGATGCAACCGGGGCTAGTGCGATATCGGCGGCAGGATGCAGGGGATTGTGCGGCAACTTGGACAGCGTGAAGCTCGCGGCTACCTCACCGATAGTGCCGGCTTTGACTTCCATCACCTGGACAGACCGCTGTATCAGACCGGTGCTGTCACTAGTTACGTTGACGGCGATACCCGTGATAGATATCGGCTGTGCGGCTTGGTTTTCGAGAACGGTGAGGCCATCTCCGACGTCACAAGAACGAAGGTCGCTGAGGCTGTAGGAGTAACCGGCTACTCCATTACCGGCAGGCTGGAGAGCATTGGAAACATTGACGCTACCCGCTGGCAGTGGGCTTGCTGGTGTGAGAATCGCCGGCGAGCTAGAGGTTTGTTGCGAACGGCTATGGGTCGTACTGCATCCAGCAACAGCTAACCCAAGCACCAGGGTTGCTGCCAACGAATATGTCGCCGGCCTATTCGACACATGCATACCCATTAACGAGCCGGGCGTTCGCTTTGCGCAAGCCAGGCCTGTTGCGTCGTCAATTGTTCTTGCAGGTCGGAGATATCCGACGTTGCATTCGCGGCACGTGCTCGCTCGATCTTCTTTTCCAGTTTCTCGATCGATTCGCGAAGCCGGATAACTAGCGGTGACGTTGAGACGGTGGAATCGCGCCATCTCTCTTCCGACGCTCCGCGAACCCGCGCGGCGACGACGTCCATGCGCTTATCGAGATCAGCGATCGATTCGCGTGGCACTCTGCCGGCTGACTCCCAGCGTTCTTGGATGGTGCGCAGTTTGGCTTGGGCGACAGCAAGGTCACCGGTGGTGTCAATCGCTTCGGCTTCGGCGAGCAAAGCCACTTTCGCCTCAAGATTGCCGCGATATTCGGCGTCCCGTTCGGTGAAGGTGCTTGAGCGGTTAGTGAAGAACGTGTTCTGTGCCGCATGGAATCGTTGCCACAGCGCTTCGTCGATCTCTTTACTGGCGCGGCCGAGGGTTTTCCACTGTGTCATCAGGGATTTGTAGCGATTAGCGGTCGGGGTCCATTCAGTGGACGACGACAGGCTCTCCGCCTCGGCGACCAGCTTTTCCTTGTCAGCCACCACAGCTTTGCGTTGCTCGTCGAGGGTGGCGAAGTGCGCGCCGCGGCGACGTCCGAACTCGGCGCGGGCGGCTGAAACCCGCTTCCACAGCTCGGTGTCGAGCTTGCGATCTACGCCCTTGACCGTGCGCCACTCATCGACGATGGCGCGCAGCCGGTCACCGCCGGCCTTCCACTGCGTACTTTCGGCGAGTGTCTCGGCTTCTTCGGCCAGTGCTCGCTTCGCCTCGGCAGCCTTGCCAGCCGCGGCCTGCTTGGCTTCGCGCTCTTCGGCACGCTTGGCGTCGGTCGCCGCGATCAGAGCGGCCAGTCGGGTGTCGAGCGCGTCGAAGTCGCCGACCGCGTTGGCGGCTGGAAGCGATTCGCGCAGCTTCGCCGCCGCGCTTGCGGTGGACGACGCCGAAGCCGCTCCCGACTTCAATCTGCCTTCCAGCAACGTGACTTCGGTCGCGAGGTCGTCGTAACGCCTGACGAAGTGCGCAAGGCCTTCTTCTGGAGTACCGGCCTGCCAAGACCCGACCGTGCGTTCGCCATCGGCGGTGCGCACGTAGACGGTGCCGTCGTCGGCGATCCGGCCCCACGGACTACTGGTGCCCATCTCGCTTCGCTCCTTGTCAGATCGCCACTTGCTGCTAGATCGCCACGACCCGGTGTCGTGTCGGCGTTCGATCGATATCCCACTGCGGTCGGCATTCTGCCGCACTGACGCATCGAGCGCGTGAGCCGTCTAACCTTCCAAACGTGGTCGGCCGATGATTGCAGCAGTCGCGTGGTGCCCGTACACCGCCTTGCTCGTTTCTGAGGTGGCCGGTACGGCGTTCTCTGATGTCGAGGTGGTGCGCGACGCCTGCGACCAGGCGGTGCGATCGATGTTGGCGACCGGTCTGGATGCCGTCACTGTTCTTGGGCCGGCCGAATCCTCGCAGCCCTTGACGAGTTACGTGCCCGGCTTGCAGCTACCGAGTTTCGCCGAGCTGCCGCTGCCCTACGCGATCGGTACCTACCTGCTAGACCGGGCGGGTTGTTCACTGCCGCGTCGATACGTCCCGGTCGACGACAGCGGCACGCCGACACCGCTATCCGCCGGTGCAATATCCGACAGTGCATTGCCGGACGACGCGCTGTCGGGCGATGCGTTGTCGGACGACACTGGCACCCGCATCGGGTTGTTGGTGATGGGCGACGGCAGCGCTCGCCTCGGTGAGAAGGCGCCGGGCTATCTCGACGCGCGAGCGGCACCTTTCGACGCCGTGGTCGCCGCCGCGCTCGCTGTCGCTGACACCGCGACCCTGGCAGCTCTCGACGTCCAGCTTGGCGTCGAGCTTTTGGTCGGCGGCATCGGACCCTGGAAGTTACTCGGGGGGAAGCTGCTCGGCTCGATAGGCAACCAGCGATCGCGGCAGAAGCAGTGGCAGGCCGAGCTGCTCTACAGCGGAGCACCATTCGGGGTGAACTACCTGGTCGCGGCCTGGACGTCGCCGGGAGCTGGCACATGACCGTCGCTCGGCTGGTGGCCGTCGTCGGACCGACAGCGACCGGCAAGTCTGATCTCGGCATTGCGATTGCCCGCGCGCTGGATGGCGAGGTGGTGAATGCCGACTCGATGCAGCTCTACCGAGGGATGGATATCGGCACGGCCAAACTCGCGCCGGACGACCGCGGTGGCGTCGTCCATCATCTGCTCGATATCTGGCCGGTGACCCGCGCGGCGAGCGTGGCCGATTACCAGACGTTGGCCCGCGAACGCATCAACAAGCTGCTCGCGGACGGCGTGACGCCGGTGCTGGTCGGCGGTTCCGGTCTGTACATCCGCGCGGTGCTCGACGAACTCACCTTCCCTGGCACCGACGCCGATATCCGCGCAGCGCTGGAGGCTGAACTCGCCGAGATTGGCGCTCCAGCGCTGCACCGGCGGCTGGCTGAGGTCGAGCCGGCGACCGCTGTCGCCATTTTGCCCACCAACGGCCGCAAGATCGTTCGCGCGCTTGAGGTATTCGCGATTGGAGGTGGCGGATTTACCGGCACGATGCCGCCGTTCGTCTCGATTTACGACGCGGTGCTGATCGGGCTCGATCGGCCTACTGACGAGCTCGACGAGCGGCTCACCAGGCGCGTCGAGGTGATGTGGCAGCGCGGGTTGGTGGATGAAGTGCGAGAATTGGTCGGGCACGGTTTGCGCGAGGGCGTGACCGCGCGGCGCGCTCTGGGCTACAAGCAGGTACTCGCGATGCTGGACGGCGAACTAACCGACGACGAGGCGCGAACTACCACAATCCAGGCCACCAAGCGTTTCGTCCGCAGGCAACGATCCTGGTTTCGCCCTGATCCACGGATCAATTGGATTCAGGCCGGCCCAGACGCACTCGCGAAAGCATTGGAGCTGGTCCGAAATGGATGAACACGTCACCGACGAACACGTTCTCGTCGACGATGAAAGCTGGGCGGTGAATCGGGCGCATTGGGACGAGCGGGCCCCGGCGCATGCCGCCTCACCCGATTACGCGGTCGCGCGGTTCGTCGAGGATCCCGCGTTTCTCAGTGACGTCGTCCGCTTTGATCTGCCCCGACTTGGTGACATTACCGGGCTGCGCGGCGTCCATCTGCAATGTCATATCGGCACCGACACGGTGTCGCTGGCGCGTCTTGGTGCCCGAATGACCGGCCTCGACTTTTCACCGCCTGCCTTGGTGCAGGCGCGCAAACTCGCGGCAGCTGCCGGGGCCGATGTCGATTTCGTGGAGTCCGATCTCTACGCGGCTGCTGACGTGTTGCCGAACCACGCATTCGATCTGGTGTTCACCGGAATAGGCGCGCTGTGTTGGCTGCCCGACATCCGCGGCTGGGCTGGCGTGGTGGCCAGCTTGTTGAAGCCAGGAGGTCGGCTATTCCTCCGTGAAGGCCATCCGATGCTGGGGGCGCTCGATGATCGTCGTCGCGATGACGGCGTGCTGGCCGTCGAGTATCCCTATTTCGAGACAGTGCAGCCCCTCGTCTTCGACGAGCCGGGTAGTTACGTATCGATCGACACAGATCTGACCGCCACCGAGTGCAGGGTGTGGAATCACGGCCTCGGCGAGACCGTGACTGCCCTGCTGGATGTCGGCATGACGCTGACGATGTTGGTCGAACATGACAGCGTGCCGTGGCAGGCGCTGCCGACAGGCATGGAGCTCACGGAGCAGAACGAATGGCGGTTGGCCGATCGGCCGGAACGGCTCGCGCAGAGCTACACCCTGCAAGCCGTGAACGGGTCGGCTGTGGATACGCCGGCCGGCAAGACTGGCTGAGCCGTACCATCGCAAGGGTGGACGGCATCGCATTCGTCAAAGGGCATGGCACTGCGAACGATTTCGTGTTGCTGCCTGATCCTGACGGCGAACTCGACCTGACGCCGAGTCTGGTGCGGTCGCTGTGTGACCGGCGAACCGGTATCGGTGCCGATGGCGTGCTTCGGGTGGTGCGATCTCAGGCCGAGCCGGCGGCGGCGTTTCTTGCCGACCAGGCAGCCTGGTTTATGGACTATCGCAATGCTGACGGCACTACGTCGGAGACGTGCGGTAACGGGTTGCGAGTCTTCGCGCGTTACCTCCTACAGTCCGGCTTGGCCGAGGCAGGCGAGCTATCGATCGGCACCCGTGCGGGCGTCGTCCGTGCTTGGGTTGCCGGTCGCGACGACGACATCACGGTCGACATGGGCGCGTCCGTCATTTCGGGCGGCTCCGCTGCCACTTTTCCGGGCAACGGTGGCTTGAGCTTTGAGGGTTTACAGGTGTCGATGGGTAACCCGCACCTGGTGTGTGTGACCACGACGCGCATCGACGAACTCGATCTGACCGCCGGTCCACTCGTTGATCAAGACAGCTTTCCGGACGGCGCCAATATCGAGTTCGTCAATGTGATCGGTGCCCGGCACGCCCGGATGCGGGTCCACGAGCGTGGGGTTGGCGAGACATTGTCGTGCGGCAGCGGTGCGTGCGCGGTGGCGGCGGCACTCGCCGTCCGCGATGAGGTAACCGATGGTGACTACGTTGTCGACGTCCCCGGTGGTCGGCTGCGAGTCACCCTCGACACAACGTCGGGGCATCTGCTGCTCAGTGGGCCAGCGGTGTTGGTCGCCGAAGGTACCTGGTGGGCGAACTGAGTATTGAGATGCGCTCAGCTCGTGCTCGTGTCACCATCGCCGACGGGGATGAACCGAACAACCGATTGCGTTGGGAGAGCCGATGACGCGACACCAGGACATCGATCTCGATGCCGACGCGGAAGTGAACGAGCCGGCACTAAATGAGCAGGCAGAACTAAACGAGGCGGCGGAGCCGAACAAGCGGTTCGAGAACTTTGACGGTGACCAGGCAGACCTTGCCGACCGGCAAGCCCTGCGACGAGTCGCCGGCCTTTCCACCGAGCTGGACGACGTCTCCGAAGTCGAGTACCGGCAACTGCGGCTGGAGCGGGTCGTCCTCGTCGGCGTCTGGACCTCAGGCACTGTTCGCGACGCCGAAAACTCACTCAACGAACTCAAACTGCTGGCCGAAACCGCTGGATCGTTGGTGCTCGACGGCTTGATCCAGCGCCGCGACAAGCCTGATCCGGCCACCTATATCGGCTCCGGCAAGGCCAAGGAACTGCGCGACGTCGTGCTCGAAACCGGCGCCGACACGGTGATCTGCGACGGTGAGCTAGCGCCCGGCCAACTCCGACAGCTCGAAGAGGTCGTCAAGGTCAAGGTCGTCGATCGCACCGCGTTGATCCTCGACATTTTCGCTCAGCACGCGAGTAGCCGTGAAGGCAAAGCCCAGGTCGAGCTCGCGCAGATGACCTACATGTTGCCCCGGCTTCGTGGTTGGGGTGAGTCGCTGTCACGCCAAGCCGGTGGCCGCGCGGGTGCCGGTGGGGTCGGAATCGGTGGCCGTGGTCCTGGTGAGACGAAGATCGAGACCGACCGTCGCCGGATCCGAGCCCGGATGAGCAAGCTGCGGAAAGAACTGGCCGGTATGTCGACCGGGCGCCAGGTCAAACGCCAGGAACGTCGCCGTGGCCAGGTGCCGTCAGTGGCTATCGCCGGCTATACCAACGCCGGCAAGTCGTCGATCCTGAACAGGTTGACCGGAGCCGGCGTCCTCGTCGAAGACGCGCTGTTCGCCACCTTGGACCCGACCGTGCGTCGAGCCGAACTGCCTGACGGTCGATCGATCACGTTGACTGACACCGTCGGCTTCGTGCGGCATTTACCGCACCAGTTGGTGGAGGCTTTTCGGTCGACGCTCGAAGAGGTCGGTGAGGCCGACCTGATCGTGCATGTGGTCGATGGCTCCGATGCCGACCCCGGTGCGCAGATTGCCGCTGTCCGCGCGGTGTTCGCTGATATCGAGGCGCTCGACGTCCCGGAGTTGATCGTCGTCAACAAAGCCGACGCGGCCGATCCGATTACGGTCGACGCCATTCGGCTGGCCGAGCAGCGACGAGGTAATCGGGTCGTGATCGTGTCGGCTCGCACCGGTGCCGGTATCGACGATTTGGTCACCGCCATCGAAGAGTTGTTGCCCCGCACCGAGGTGCTTCTCGACGTTTTTGTGCCGTTCGCCCAGGCGCGGTTAGTCGCGCGGGTACATGAGTACGGTGACGTCCTCGACGAGGAACACACCGCGACCGGCACCCGGCTTCATGCCTTCCTACCAGCCTGGATCGCGGCCGAATTCGTCGACTACGTAGTCGCCCCGGCCTGATCGACGAGCTTTATCAACTAACCTCCTTGGGTGCCCGTATCGAAAGTCCCCGACGTCCAGACGTTGCTCGACCGAGCCGTCGACGCGGTCGGCGGCGAGCCGCGCGAGGGCCAGCAAGCAATGAGTGCCGCTATCGCGCACGCGATGGACGTCGGCGAGCATCTTTTGGTGCAGGCCGGCACCGGCACCGGCAAGAGCCTGGCCTACCTGGTTCCGGCATTGCGGCACGCGCTGGCCAGTGAACCCACACCCCGGGCGGACGGCTCGAACAGCTCCCATGCCGACTCCGGTGCCAAAGGCCCGGGTACCAAAGGCTCGGCGGGCGAGGAGTCGTTGGGGTCGAAACGATCCGGCGGTCCGGTGATTGTGGCCACCGCCACCATCGCGCTGCAGCGGCAACTGGTCGACCGTGACCTGCCGCGCGTCGTATCGGCGTTAGCCCCGGTGTTGCCGAGGCCGCCGGTGTTCGCGATTTTGAAGGGACGTCGCAACTACCTCTGCCTGGAACGTCTGAACGCCGGCCCTAATGTCGATCAACCCGATCTTTTCGACGACGCGCCAGCGGTGGCGGCGTCGTCCAAACTGGGCCAAGACGTGACCCGGATCACCGAGTGGGCGAACCACACCGACACCGGCGACCGTGATGAACTGGTGCCTGGGGTCTCCGAGCGAGCTTGGGGCCAGCTGGCGGTGTCGGCGCGGGAGTGTCTCGGTGCGACCCGATGTCCTTATGGCACAGACTGTTTCGCCGAGCAGGCGCGAATGCGCGCGATGCGGGCCGATGTCGTGGTGACCAACCACGCGCTGCTCGCGATCGACGCGCTCGGCGATGTTCCGGTGCTGCCCGAACACGACGTGGTGGTGATCGATGAAGGTCACGAGCTGGTCGATCGGGTAACCGGCGTGGCCACCGAAGAACTCACCGTAGGCATCGTCGAACGTGCCTCGCAGCGCTGTCACCGGCTAGCGCCACAAGAATCGGCCCAGCTCGATGAGGCGGCGGCCGCTCTGACCGATGTTCTCAGTCAGCTGGTTCCTGGTCAGTTGAAGCCGCTGCCGGAAGCGCTCGGGGAAGTATTGACGTTGGTCCGCGACGCGGCTCGATTGACGACGGCGGCGCTATCAGCGGCGGAGACTGCCGCAGGCAAGCCGAAGGCCGGCGACGTTACTGCGGCGGACGCCGAGGTGGTCAGGCGCCAAGCTCGCGCGGGAGTCGAGGCGGTCTTTGATACCGCGAACCGGCTGCTCGCCGATTCTGAATACGACGTCATTTGGGCAGCTATTGAAGAACGTCGTGGCGTGGTGTTGCGGGTCGCTCCGCTGAGCGTTGCCGGCCTGCTGCGGGAGGCATTGTTCAAGCAGCGCAGCGTTATTCTCACGTCGGCGACGTTGGAGCTTGGCGGCTCTTTCGATAATGTCGCCGGTTCGCTCGGATTGCCGCGTGGTGGTAATCGTCATGAGGGCGCTAGTTCTCAAGCCAGCACCTCCCCAGCCAGTGCCTCACATGAGAAAGAATTGCGTTGGCAGGGTATTGATGTCGGGTCGCCGTTCGACCATCCGAAGCAAGGAATCCTTTACGTAGCAAAGCATTTGCCGCCACCGGGTCGCGACGGATTGAGTCCGGCGGCACTTGACGAACTGGCCGAACTGATTACCGCCGCCGGTGGTCGCACGCTCGCATTGTTCTCCGCAATGCGGACGGCTACTTCGGCCGCGGAGGCATTACGCAAACGGCTCGACGTCGCGATTATGTGCCAGGGCGAGGATTCGACCGGAGAATTGGTGCGGCTGTTCGCGGCGGCGCCGACGTCCTGTTTATTCGGCACGTTGTCGCTGTGGCAGGGGGTTGATGTGCCGGGCGAGGCTTGTCAGCTGGTGGTGCTCGACCGGATCCCGTTCCCACGTCCAGATGATCCGTTGATGTCGGCGAGGTCTCGGGCGGTCAGCGAATCGGGCGGTAACGGGTTTATGTCGGTAGCTGCCGCGCACGCGGCGTTGCTGCTAGCCCAAGGTGCCGGCCGCCTGTTGCGATCGCGCACCGATCGTGGGGTCGTCGCGGTGCTCGATTCCAGACTGGCGACGGCACGCTATGGCGGATTCTTACGTTCGTCGTTGCCGCCGTTTTGGTACACCGTCGACCCACAGATTGCTCGATCTTCGTTGCGGGCATTGGATTTAGCGACACGTCCCGAAGCCAAGCCGGCGCCCGTGCAGTCGACACTAGAAATGGCCAGCGGGGAAATGGCCAGCGGGGAAATGGCCAGCGGGTCGTGAGTCGTTTGTCATTGAGCGGGTTGGTTCGGCGATCGACCCATCGTGGTGGCAGCACGTTGGTGATCTTGATTGTCGCGGTCTTGGCGACGGCGACAGCGGCGCTTGGCCCGACGTATGACGCGGCCGCGCGAACCTCGATCCTGCGTGACAGCCTCGCCTCCGCGCCGGTGATCGAACAGGGCACCGAGACGACTGCCCAAGGAGTAGTGGCCGGTACTTTCACCGGATTCTCAGCCGCAGTGAATGCCGCGCTGTCGGGTGCGATGGGTGACGCCGCGCTACGAAAGCGGCTCTTCGAAGCACCGATCGACGCGATCGAAGGCAACGCGTACTTCGGTTCACTCCGGGAAGATCCGGCGCTGGTCTGGCGCACCGATGTCTGTGCGCACCTGCAGGTGGTGCGTGGTCGTTGCCCGACGGCCGCCGGAGAAGTCATGGTCAGTCAATCACTGGCCCGCGGGAATCACTGGGCGCTGGGTCAGCGTCTGACGCCGGCGGGCTGGGGCACGCTGAGCGTCGTCGGCATCTACGCGGCACCCGACGTCAATCAGCCGTACTGGTTCGACCGTGGCACCAGCTATTTCCCTGCCGAAGACCCCGGGCGGGCATCGAGTGCGCCCGACGACGGGCTCTTCGCCATCAGGCAGACCCTGGACGACGCGGCCGGGAATCCGCAAGGCATCGATGTCGTCGACCAGCTCATCGACCGCGATCAGGTGACCGGCAGTGACCTCGGCCGTCTTGACGCCGCCATCAAGGCGCTCTCTCAATCACCCGGGCTAGCCGATGCCGGCGCATCGGTGGCGACCGGCTTTCCGACTCTGGTCGATCAGGTGCGAGCCAGTTGGCAATCCCTTGCTGTACCGGTGCTGTTAGTCAGCGTGCAGACGTTGCTCCTGATTTGGCTATTGCTGTATCTGGTGATGACCGATGAGGTCGAGGCGCGTGGTCCGGAGATCGCGTTGGTCAAGCTGCGCGGCTTCGGTCGCTGGCGGGTCTTGGCGTTCGGCTTGGCCGATCCGGTCACCCTGCTGGCGATCGCGTTGCCGGTTGGTGTGTTGCTCGGCTGGGGTGGTAGCGCTGGTCTTGCCCGAGTACTGCTGCGGCCAGGCACGGTCGTCGGCCTACCAGCGCTCTCCTGGTGGGCGGCCTTGGCGGCGAGCGTAGGCGGGTTGTCCGCGGTAGTCGTGGCCGCGCAGCGGACCTTGCGTCGTCCGGTGGTCGAGCAGTGGCGACGGGCTGGACGTCGCGCCACCGATCGTGGCTGGGTTCTCGACGCGGTCGTGCTCACCGGCGCGATTGCCGGACTCGTCGAACTCGCATTCACCGGCAGCATCGGTTCGGTCGGTCATGGGTCGCTCGGACTTTTGGTGCCGGCGTTGCTCGGCCTGGCGTTCGCGGTGATCGCGTCCCGGTTGTTGCCGCTGCTATGCCGGGCTGCCTTCGGTCTCACCCGTGGCCGTGGCGATGTCGGGGCTTTCTTGGCTGTTCGCTATGTCGCCCGCCGGCCCGGCGGAGTTCGGACCACCATCATCTTGGCGACTGCCTTCGCATTGGCGACATTCGGCGTTGCCGCCTGGTCGATCGGTAACGCGAACCGGTCATTGGTCGCCGACGTCACCCTCGGCGCGCCCACGGTGATCAGCGTCAACCCGGCGCCGGGCACACCGCTGGCAAGCACCGTCGCGGCGATCGACCCGGTCGGCAACCGGGCGATGGCGGTCGACTCCTACGTCGCTTTCGGCAGTGGCGGAGTGACGCTGCTCGGTGTCGACCCGGCCCGATTCGCCCGGATCGCTAGCTGGCGCGGTAGCTTCGCGGCTGAGCCGCTGGCCGACCTGACCAAGGCTCTTGACCCGCCGGAGCCTGCCCCGATCGTGATCGACGGCAACAGCATGCGGGTGCGTTTGGACGTCGCCAAGGCCAGTCCGTTGCCGATCGTGTTGGTGGCCGACCTCGCCGTCGGCAGCGACACCGCGCCGGTCGAGGTTGATCTCGGCGCGATCACCCAGACCGGCCCGCAATCACTGACCGGCACGCTGAGCGCGTGCCCTTGTCTGCTTCGCGATCTCGCGCTGAACGCGCCCTCAGTCTCCGGTGGTGAGCAGATCACCGGATCGTTAACCATTGCCGGTATCGACGTCGGCAAGAATGGAACTTTCACGCCGCTCGTAGCCGATTCGACGGCTGCGCCGCACTGGAGAAATGGCGGAGGTTCGTCCGGCTCGGGTTCGTCAGGCCAGGCGCTGACTTCGACGTCGGCCGGGTTGCGATGGCCCTTCGATTTCTCCTCGCTGACCCAGCAGACGCTGACTGTGGTGGACCGACCCGATCCGTTGCCGGCGATCGTGTCCGCGTCGTTGCCTGGGTCGCCGCATGCCCAGCAGACCACCGCCTTCGACGCCACGCCACTGATCGTGGACCCCCTCACCCATGCCAGCGCGGTTCCTGGCTCGCCGAGTGGAGGCATCGTGGTCGACCGTAGCTACGCCGAAATCGCCGCCGGCGGTGATTTGCTTGGCGTCAATCAACAGGTCTGGACGACGTCGAAGGCTGCCGCCTCGGTGGAATCGGCGTTGCGTTCTGCCGGCGTCCGGGTGCTCGCTGTTTCCCGAGCCAGCACTCAAGCCACCCTGTTCGACCGGCAGGGCCCAGGGCTGGCCAGCGTTTTGTATCTGGCGGACGCGGGCGCGGCGGTATTGCTCGCGGTGGGCGGCGCGGTGCTCGGCCTGGTCATCGCCGGACGCCGGCGTCGCTACGAATACGCGGCACTGATCGCGACCGGCGCTCGGCGCGGCAGCCTCTATCGTGGGCTGCTGCTCGAACAATCGATGGTGTTGGTCTTCGGTGCGGTCGTTGGCATCGGCGCGGGTGTAGTGGCCGCCGTGGTCGCGGTTCGCAGTATTCCGGAGTTCGTCGTCACGCCAGTAACGCCACGGTTGGTTTACACACCGGCGGCTGGTTCACTCGCGCCGGTGTTGGCGGGCGCGGTCGTCGTCTTGCTGGTGGTGGCCGCGTTGACCAGTCGGTGGCTGCTCGCCGGCGTCCGCTCGGAGCAGTTGCGAGAAGGCGCGCCATGACCGCTCCGATGACCACCGCCGAGGGTGAGCCGTTCTTGGTGCGGTGCGAAAACCTCGTGCACGTTTACGGCAGTGCCGGCTCGGAGGTGGCCGCGCTTCGTGGTGTCGACCTTGCCGTGCGGGCCGGTGAAATGGTGGCGATGCTCGGGCCGTCCGGGTCGGGTAAATCGACATTGTTGTGGCATCTGGCCGGGCTGCTCCGTCCGACCGCTGGCACCGTCGACGTCAACGGTCATCGCCTTTCGAGCATGTCGTCGTCGGAGCTGGCTGCCTTCCGGTTGCGCGAGGTCGGCATCGTGTTGCAGAACGCCGGCCGAAATCTGCTGCCGTATCTGACCGCCACCGAGAGCGTCATGCACGCGCAGCGCCCGGCCATGCGGCCACGAAACGTGAAGCGGCGGCGGGCATCTGAGCTGCTTGAGGCAGTTGGTCTTACCCATGTCGCGCAGCACGTGGCCGGGCGCTTGTCTGGCGGTGAACAGCAGCGACTTTCGCTCGCGGTAGCCCTCGCGAACGGGCCGCAATTGCTGCTGGCGGATGAACCGACCAGCCAGCTCGATGTCGATTCGGCTCGCGTCGTCATCGACTTACTGAAAGCGGCGAACGCGGACTATGGAACCACCGTGCTTGTGGTCACCCACGATCCCGCGATTGGCGAGGCGCTCGGTCGCAGCATCACGATCCACGATGGTCGGATCGGTGTCGAAGGTCGAGCTGGAGAGAATTATCTGGTGGTGGGTCGTGATGGCACGGTCCAGATTCCGGCTGACTTGCTTGAGGTGCTGCCAGCCGGCGCGTTGGCCCAAGCCACCGCTTTGCCGGACGGCGTCCAGTTACGTCGCGTCGATCTGGACGCGTCCGTGCAACCCGGCCCACAAGAAGGCCGACCATGACGACGTTGCGGGCCCGGAACCTGTCGTGTGAGCGCGGTGGCAACACGCTTTTCACTGACCTGGAATTCACTGTCGGTCCGGGCGAGCGGGTTGCTGTTCTTGGCCCATCCGGCTCGGGTAAGACGAGTTTGCTGGCGATCCTGGCTGGGCTGGCGGTGCCGTCAGCTGGTGAGGTGCTCGTCGACGGCGTCCCGGCGGTAGCTGGTTTGCGGCGAAATTTCGCGGTGGTCTTGCAGGGCTACGGGCTGGTTTCGCTCTTGACGGCCGGTGAAAATGTCGAAATCGGGTTGCGAGCCGCCGGCCGACCGATGGCATCTGTCGGTGCTCTCGCGAAGCAAGCCCTGTCGGACGTCGGTTTGCTGGCTCATGAAGATCACCTCATCGAGGAGCTTTCCGGCGGGCAGCAGCAACGGGTCGCGGTTGCCCGGGCTCTCGCGCTCGCGCCCGACGTCCTGATTGCCGATGAGCCCACAGCCGAACAAGATCCCGCCTCGCGTGCGCTGGTATTGACCAGGTTGCTTGAGGTCAGCGATCGCGGCGGCACGCTTGTGTTGGCCACTCACGATCCCGAAGTCGCGGAGCGCTGCACCAGCGTCATCCGACTTAGGTCCTGATTCCGGTCAGAGTTTGCGCAAGACCGTGACTACCCGGCCGAGAATCGAGGCATTGTCGCCGGGAATAGGCGCGTAGTTGGGGTTGTGTGGCATCAACCAAACGTGGCCGTCACGGCGTTTGAAGGTTTTTACGGTGGCCTCGCCGTCGATCATCGCGGCCACGATGTCACCGTTGTCGGCCACGGGTTGTTGCCTGACGACAACCCAGTCTCCGTCACAGATCGCGGCGTCGACCATCGAATCGCCCTGTACTTGCAGCATGAATAAGACGCCGTCGCCGACGACCTGGCGGGGGAGCGGGAAGACGTCTTCGACGGCTTGCTCAGCCAGAATCGGACCACCGGCCGCGATGCGCCCGACGAGCGGGATGTAGGCGGCCGCCGGGCGGGCGTCTCCGCTCTCGGTTTCGTCGATAGCGACCGCCGTATCCGCGCGGGCGGCGGCGGGTTGGCTCTGGGCTCGTACCTCAACAGCTCGCGGTCGGTTCGGATCGCGGCGCAAGAAGCCCTTCTGCTGCAAGGTCGAGAGTTGATGAGCCACGCTCGATGTCGAGGTCAGGCCGACAGCCTCGCCGATCTCTCGCATGGACGGCGGATAGCCGCGTCGTTCGACCGAATCGCGGATCACCTCAAGCACCTTGTGCTGGCGCGGAGTGAGGCCACTCTCATCAGCTGGACCATCGGGGAAGTTGGAAACGGTGGCCACCGTGGCCAGTGGTTCGCTCGTGGTTTCGGTGTTGGACCCGAGATCGCGCGTGGCCATCAGGATCTCCAAGATCTCTCTGACATCGATGGGCTCCCGGGTTCGGCGGATTCAACGGTGAGTCAGAACCTAGCTGATATGAGCGACACGTTCAAACATTTGTTCGAACGTGTCTTCATTTTGTCGGCGGGATGGGATAGAACTTCGTACAGACGTTCGATCGAACACCCGTTCGACCAGCTTGCCCACCTCGGGCCGGCGTTTCTTCCCCGGAGGTTCGTCATGAGCCCGCAGTCCACTTTCGCCGACGACATCGTCGCGACGGCCGCTCCGGCCCGCACCCGTGCTGCCAGCATTGTTTTCGACCGGCTTCCCATCGAGCCATCGCCGGCGTTCCTGGTGGCATCGCCGTTGCCGTCCTTGCGGCTGGTGCCCATTCGGCCGGTGCGCGATGACGCGAGCGGTGCTTCGAGGGGTGGTTGCACTGATCGGCTGCCGCGGGCATCACGGCAGCCGATCAGGCTCACCAGGCGAGGGCGATTGCTGCTGGTGGTGATGGTGGCCACACTGCTCAGCGTCCTGGTTGTCGCGGTCAGGGCCGGGTCTTCGGTCGCTGCTGGGCCGGCCGGCGCTAGGCCGACTGCGGCGGCAAACCACCAGACAAGCGTGGTGGTGCAGCCCGGCGACACGCTCTGGTCGATCGCGACCCGAGTCGCGCCGAACGCTGACCCACGCGTGACCGTGCAGAAGATCATCGATCTGAACTCGCTGACCGGCGTCGCCATCGAAGCTGGCGAGCAGCTCAACCTGCCTTCCTGACCGCGAGCGCTTGATGCGCGTCGATACACCCATCGGTAGGAATCCGACACGCCGGCCGACCTGCGAGGTTGGCTACAGCACTTGCGCGCAGGCGCTAAGCGTCATAACGTTCGACCCCAACATCTAGTACTTACATAGATGTAAGTCATCCACAGGTTGTGCCCAGGCCAAGGCAGGTTAGGCACAGCTTTGGAGGGCTTTTCCACAAAAGATCCACAGCGGCGTCCACAGCTAGCCTCGAATGAGGTGCGCGACTGGGCCGTTTTGGTTGGGGCCGGAAGGAGTGCTGAGCGATGTTCTGTCCCTTCTGCCGGCACTCCGACAGTCGAGTCATCGACAGCCGGGTGACCGATGACGGCACCGCGATCCGCCGGCGCCGGGCGTGCCCCGAATGCAATCGCCGGTTCACCACTGTCGAGACTGCCTCGATCACCGTGGTGAAGCGGTCGGGTGCCAGCGAGCCGTTCTCCCGCGCGAAGGTGCTGGTCGGCGTCCGCAAGGCGTGCCAGGGTCGCCCGGTCGACGAAGACGCGCTCGCGATGCTGGCCCAGCGCGTCGAAGAAGACATCCGCGCGACCGGCTGCTCCGAGATCTCCAGTCAGGACGTCGGCATGGCCGTGCTCGGGCCGCTGCGCGAGCTCGACGAGGTGGCGTTCTTGCGGTTCGCCTCGGTCTACCGGGGGTTTGAATCCCTCGATGATTTCGAAGCTGAGATCGCGCTGTTGCGCGCGGAGAACAGCTTGCAAGCCGAGCCTTCGGCGTCCGAGCCGGGCTAGAAAAACGACGTGGCCCGAAGGGAAGTTCGGGTTCTGTCAGTGGTGTTGTACATGATGAACCAGGTGGAGGAGAAACAGATGACAGAGACGACGAGTGGCACGACCCATGGTGTTTCACGGGCGGGTCAGGGTTTGACGATCGAGCGTGTCTACACGACAGCCGGCGTCCACCCTTATGACGAAGTCACCTGGGAGCGTCGCGACGTCGTCATGACCAACTGGCGCGATGGTTCGATCAACTTCGAGCAGCGCGGTGTCGAGTTCCCCAGCTTCTGGTCGGTCAACGCGGCCAACATCGTGACCACCAAGTACTTCCGCGGCGCGGTCGGCACCGAGCAGCGTGAGTGGAGCCTCAAGCAGCTCATCGACAGAGTCGTGCTGACCTACGTCAAGGCCGGTCAGATCAACGGCTACTTCGCCGGAACCGACGACGCGATGATCTTCGAGCACGAGCTCACCTACGCGTTGCTGCATCAGGTGTTCAGCTTCAACTCACCGGTCTGGTTCAACGTGGGAACGTCGGCTCCACAACAGGTATCGGCATGTTTCATTCTCGCCGTTGACGACAAGATGGAGTCGATTCTCGACTGGTACAAAGAAGAGGGCATGATCTTTAAGGGCGGTTCGGGTTCGGGTGTGAACCTGTCTCGTATTCGCTCCTCGAAAGAGCTGCTTTCTAGTGGTGGCACCGCTTCTGGGCCGGTGTCGTTCATGCGTGGTGCCGATGCTTCCGCTGGCACGATCAAGTCTGGTGGCGCGACGCGCCGGGCCGCCAAGATGGTCATTCTCGATATCGACCATCCTGACGTCGAAGAGTTTATCGAGACCAAGGCGCGCGAAGAAGATAAAATCAGAGTACTTCGTGATGCCGGTTACGACATGGACCTCGGCGGTCGTGATATGTCGAGCGTGCAATATCAGAACGCGAATAACTCGGTGCGGGTTTCCGAGGAGTTTATGCACGCTTACGAAAACGGCACACCGTTCGGATTGAAAGCGCGAACCGATGGCTCGGTTATCGAGAACGTCGACGCGAGAGAGTTGATGCGCAAGGTCACCCAAGCCGCGTGGGCGTGTGCCGACCCCGGCATCCAGTACGACGACACCATCAACGACTGGCACACCACGCCCGAATCTGGCCGCATCACGGCGTCGAATCCATGCTCGGAATACATGCATCTCGACAACAGCTCGTGCAACCTCGCGTCACTGAACCTGATGAAGTTCTTAAAAGACGACGACACTTTCGACGCCGTTACCTTTGCCAAGGTCGTCGAATTCGTTATTACCGCGATGGATATCTCAATCTGCTTCGCCGACTTCCCGACCGAGAAGATCGGTGACACGACGCGTAAGTTCCGTCAGCTCGGCATCGGCTATGCCAACCTCGGCGCGCTGTTGATGGCGACTGGCCACGCGTACGACTCCGACGGTGGCCGGGCGCTGGCTGCCGGTATCACGTCGCTGATGAACGGCGTCGCGTACAAGCGATCGGCTGAACTCGCCGGCATTGTCGGTCCCTACGACGGATACGCCCAGAACGCGGAGCCGCACACTCGGGTGATGCGCAAGCACGCGGCCGCGTCCGATTCGATTCGCTCTGTCGCGACGATCGATCGCGAAGTCATTCGGCTCGCCAATAAGGCCTGGCAAGAAGGCTTGAAGATTGGTGAGCGCAACGGCTGGCGCAACGCGCAGGCGTCGGTGCTCGCGCCAACCGGCACCATCGGCTTGATGATGGATTGCGACACCACCGGCATCGAGCCTGACCTCGCGCTGGTGAAGTTCAAGAAGTTGGTCGGCGGCGGCTCCATGCAGATCGTCAACCAGACAGTGCCTCGCGCGCTGCGCAACTTGGGCTACCAGGAGGAGCAGGTCGAGGCGATCGTCGAGCACATCGCCGAGCGCGGCAACGTGACCGACGCTCCTGGGCTGCGCCCGGAGCACTACAGCGTTTTCGATTGCGCCATGGGCGAGCGCTCGATTTCGGCGATGGGCCACGTGCGGATGATGGCCGCCGTCCAGCCGTTTATTTCCGGTGCGATTTCCAAGACAGTCAACCTGCCGGAGACCGCGACCGTCGAAGACGTCGAAGAGGTCTACGTCCAGGGTTGGAAGCTTGGGCTCAAGGCGTTGGCCATCTATCGCAACAACTGCAAGGTCGGCCAGCCGCTCACCGATGCGCGTGAGAAGAAGACCGATGTTCCGACTGCTGCCACGATCGAATATCGGCCTATTCGTAAGCGTTTGCCGAAGCGTCGTCCGTCGCAGACCGTGTCGTTCGCGGTGGCTGGTGCCGAGGGTTATTTGACCGCCGGCTCTTATCCTGACGACGGTCTGGGTGAAGTATTTCTCAAGCTGGGCAAGCAGGGTTCGACACTGGCCGGCGTGATGGACGCTTTCTCGATCGCCATCTCGATAGCGCTGCAGTACGGCGTTCCGTTGGAGGCATTCGTCTCCAAGTTCGTCAACATGCGCTTCGATCCGGCGGGTCTCACTGATGACCCCGACGTGCGGATGGCGCAGTCGATTATGGACTACATCTTCCGCCGGTTGGCTCTCGATTATCTGCCCTATGACGCTCGCGCTGAGCTTGGTATTTTCACCGCTGCCGAGCGCGCGCAAACGGTATCGGAGAAATACGACGAGTCGGTAGTCGACGACGACCTCGAATACGTTGATTCGATGTCACAGTCCGCGCCGCTCGCTAAGTCTGTGGTCACCGGAACAGATTCGATAGATGTCGTAAGCGCCGAGCGAGCCGATGCTGACGTGCATAGCTCGATGGAGCTGCTTGAGCGTCAACTCGGGACGGCGGCCGATGCGCCGCTGTGCATGGGGTGCGGCACGAAGATGCGGCCGGCCGGTAGTTGCTACGTCTGCGAAGGCTGTGGAAGCACCAGCGGCTGCAGCTAAGCGGCACGTCGAAGTTGTGGAAGGCGCTGGTAACTAAGGAAATGTCACCGGTGCTAATGGGTGACAAAGGTTATGGCCTTCTATTGCTTCGCTACCTGCCGGTAGCGATCTGTTCCGGGCTTGGAGTCGGTGGCAAAGGTCGTCGTGGTTCCCTTACGCCGGACGGCGGCGGGGGCGGATTAGCGTCGTCGATTAGTACGATCCAGCCGCCGTGCCACCACATCCACGCATAGGCGTAGCGGTCGACTAGTGGAAGCAGGTACCAAACGCGCACCCAGGCCGGCATCGATTGGGGTCGTGCGATCGCACCGTGCTCGGGCAGCCACGACCAGCCGGGACGGCGTCCGGCAGGGACGGTCCAGTTGCCAGGTGACAGGACAGTGCGACCGCCAACCCCGACGTGCGACATCGACATGGACTTACTGCCGCGAGCGCGCGACGGTGGGTCTGGGACGTGCCGTAGTTCTCCGTGCCAGCGTTTGGTCAAACCGTTGGATAGCGGGTTCAGTGAACGTCGAACGAAACGATTTACTGGCCCCATTGTCACCACCCCAGCCGCAGTTGCTCGTCACATATCCCTATGCCGCCGGAGCTGCGGCAAAATGGACCCTGCTGCCGCAGAACCTGCGTGCAAAACGTACCCCGAACTGGTGGCGTACGCCGCAACGAACATGATGTTTGGCGGCGGCGACGCAAGACCGTTGGACTACCGGGCTGGCGTCGAAGTTGTGGGGCAGCAAACTGTGGAGCCGACCGTCCTACTGTTAGCAGCAGGCCTTTGCGTGCAGGTCAGAGGCATGGCAGCGATATGTAATCCGCTGCGGGCGCTATCCCCTCGTTGCAGAGGTGCATCACGCACGCACGCCTGGGCGGCTCGCGATACGAACATCTTCAAAATCGAGGGCTGCGAAACGCTCTTCAACCACCGTGCCTGACGCGCGGTTGTCTCGAACCACGAAACACATTTGTGGTAGAAGTCGCAATGCCTGGACGGTTGTCGGTCGACGCGTACCTCGCCTCTAATGCATTAAGTTCTTGCCGGGTTCGTGCCAGAGGTGGCATCGCAGGTACATCCGTCATCTGGCTTCCGCTGGGCACGGCGTCGTTCAGAATCGAGTTGTCGCCGAACAGGATGCCCTCGGACGTGATTATCGCGCCGAGCATCTGTACGGAAACCCCAGCAGATGGGCGCTCCTGGAGTGCGTGCGTGAAGATGAGGCTAAGCATCAGGCTGGCGAAGACGGTGCGATCTGGGCCCGCGTTGACTGCTTCTGTCACAGTCTTGAAGCCGTATTGCTCCAACGCCTCGACGTAGCGGGGCACATCGCCCCCGCTGCCGATGGCGCCGCTCCATTGAATCGGCGTAGGCACCGCTACGTTGTCCCGAAAGGTCAACTTGAAACCGAATGTGTCATGCAGGTTTCCAATGGATGCGTGCTGCGACACACCGAGCACGAGAAGCTTGCAACCGTAGTTCCGCGCAGGCGAGGGCGGGACCGCTTCTTCGTATCGGCCCGCGCGCAACTCATCCGCCCAGCCATACACGAGGTCGGGAACCTCAGGCAATCGGCCATACTTTCCGAGCCATGCAGTTCGTTGGAGGTCCTCGACCAACCGAAAGCCGACGTCGATCGACCCGGCAAATCCGACTGCGATAGACGGCGTCACCGGGTGAATCTTTTGAACACCGAACAGCGTCTCTTCCCGGTCGCCCTCGGCTGAGGCGTAGGTCACGCATACGTCACCGAACATGGCAGCGAGTTCGAGACTTCGACAGCCGACCACCCACGTCACACTCAAAGTGTAGTCAGCACGAACCTGGTCCAGGTGCGATGCGGCATTCGGTTTTAGCCGGACGTGCCGTGGCCTAAGCTCGCCGCCATGACGGACCTCGTTGACGAGTCGTTCATGCGCGAACAGGCGCGGCGCAGACATGGCGGCTGCGGTTGTGTCTCGTTCCTGTTCGGACTCGGCATCATCGCGGCCGCTATCTGGGGTTATCACCACATCCATCAGCCGCACGGCGACAAGGCGGCGTGTCGGGCGGCGTACGGGGTCACATTCAATGCAGCGAAGATGCTGAACCAACTTACCGCGCAGGAAATCACCTACGAGGAGGCCGAGGCCAAGCTGCTGTCGGAGAGCCATGCTCTTCACTCCGCAGCCGAACGAACGTCCGGCACCAGTGCAGTGGGCACCGCGATACAAGGCCTCTCAGACCAGCTGGCGCGACTCAGGGTGGAGTACATCGATAAGCTCAACGTTGACCAAAGCGCCTTGCCCATTGCTGTCAACAACGCGGAGACCAGTTGCGCACCCCTTGACAGTCGATGGGTTAGGCCGGGTTAGCAGCACGGCATCGGGCGGCAGAACAACCCGACCGCCTTCCAGCTCTCGACTCGCGCACTCTGCGTCCGTCGGGCTATTGGACCTGCTAACGCATCCAGCGAAACAGGCGGACCCCAGGACACGCTAGGCGTGGCGGCTGCCGTCCTCGCTCTCCGCGAGCAGATGGGCGTCATGCAGGCTCAACAGGCTCGTGGTGGAGAGATATGACCGCTAGCTAGTCCGATCACCGAGCTTCCGGCACCGCCAGCTAGTTTGGTTCGCCCGTGACCGGGTCTCCGGCAGCGAGTCGTCCTTGGCAGACCTGCAGATGACTGAGGGAGTTGCTGGAGTCTGGATCTCCGTTGCTAGTGGAGATAGTGCCGGTGCCGTTGATGTCGAGTCGAAACGTCGTCGGGATGACCTCGTCGACAGCTTGGCAGTCCGCGCCGGCGCGTGGGCCGATGGTGAGGGAATCTGGGGAACCGGGCACGAGATAGCCGACGTGCTCGCCGGACGGCGGCCTCTCGTCGTCCGGTACAAGCGCCGCGCGAGCTGTCAAAAGCAGACCGCCCGCCACACTCGTGCTTGAGTGGATGGTGTCTTCGATGCCAGTCGAGTTGAGACCGACGATCCCGATCGTGCCGGTCAGTTGGCAGGGCGTGGGGCTGATGTCACGGAGAATGAGCCAGCCGTAGTTGGAGTCTCCTCCCGACGCGAAGTCTTCGAGGTTCGCGGCAAGCTGACCGGCCCGACACGGGGGCCCTACCACGACCGAAGGCGGTGTCGAGACGGGGCGCCGATTCCGGTGCGGCAGATGAACTAATAGGGGGCGGTGAACTCGGTACATCCATCGCCGGCGTGGCGATCAGGCTGTCTGGTATGGGCGCAGCTTTCCCTATGGCTGCGCTAGTTTCCGCGCGATTGGCACAACCACTGACGAGTAGTAGCGCACCAGTGAGTCCAACGACAGTTCTCCACACGAGACACCTCCCGAAGACACAGACGCTATGCAAACACAGACGCTGAACGCCGCGAGTTGGTTGCGTCTTAAAGCCAGGCCTGCCGACAGCCATCAACGCATTCGACGACAACCCATTAGTCGGGTGGGACGGCGGGTTTTTCTTAGGTTCTTGGGGTCGGTGTCGGGTTTATCTGGTCGCTGTCCCAGGTTACTTTCTGGTCGACGGTTACTGGAAAGGCTTCCAACTCTGGTTCGGCCAGTATCGCCTCGATGCATTCGACACTGCCGGCGAGGTAGGTGGTCATCAAATCGGTATCGGTAGCGACACACCAGCTCTGGTCAGTCGGCCACCACAGGTGTGCGCGTTGATCGAACGGCGATTTGTCGAAGGATGTCGTGATGCCGTGAATGGGTCCTTGAAAGAGGAACATCGGCCGATGCGGCATCGCCACTTTTGGAGCTGTTTCGCGCGGGAAGGCCGCCGCGCCGGAGCCTTCCCAGACTGCGAACCAGCACGCTGCCGGTGTCGCGGTGAAGCGGGATAGAACGCCGCCAAGAGTCGCGGCCTGCGGGATCGGTAGTGAACCTACGGAAGGTTCGGTATCCCAGATGCCAGGTTGGTTGGTGCCGTGCAGGTAGTGCCAGTCGCAGGTAATGGCGTTCCACTCCATGCAGGCGTGCGCGATCCGGCCGTTGGCGGCAGCGACGTGCGCCCAGGGCACTTCAACCCACGCATCGCCATCAAGCCGCTGAGCGGGATGGAAAATGCGAGCATAGGAATCGAAGCCGACGGGGAGTAGGGAACCTACGTCGTATTCGAAGTTGCGGACCCGGGAAACAATCCAATCAGCGTTGCTTACGTCGGTGCTGAGCCGCAGCTCACCGAGCACAAATCCATCAGTCATAAACCCAGTATGGAGATACGGTTCACAGCTTCCGACCCGGCAGTACGACGGCGAAGGTCTCTAGTGGCCGAGTCCTCGGCGCGACTTGGTGGGGATCGACGTCATCACAGTGTCGTAGCCCACCGGTTCACTATCTGAGCACGCATCAGCTTTCGTGCCCAAGTCCTCTGTCGCTGGTTTGAGTCTCGACCTTGCGCGAAAGGTGGCGAGAACCAGCCGCTTAGACTCTGTACATAAAGGTGGTGATCGGCTACACATGGGTGTACTACGTTCATATCGGGCGCGATAGGCCGATTTAACCCACAGTCGGCCAGCACCCGACGTCTCTCGGGAGCTGAGCCATGGCCGTGCAACCGTCGTCTTCGTCTGAGTCGCCCGCCGTCTGGATGGCTGTCGGTAGTCCTGTCGGGTTGTTGCCCGTTGGCGTCGAGAGCGGATTACTCAGCGGCGAAATCACCCATTGGCTCGGTGGACCGGCCGGGCTTGTCGCCACCATCGGGGTGCGCACTACCGCGGACGTCGCCGCGATATGTGCCGGCCAGCGATTGTGGATGTCGGGCCGCGAGGCGATAAACGACGAGCTCATTGTGCTCGAGGTGATCGCTCGACAGCCGTCGAAATACGTTGACACCAGCTTGGCCCTGACCGGCGTATTGCCGATTGCCCATGAACGCCGCCGAAACGCGGTGCGGGCGGAGACGCGGCATCCGGTGCGGTTGACCTTTGACGACGGGACGGCGGTGGACGGCGTAGCCGTCGACCTCTCGCGCGGAGGCTGCCGCATCGCGCTTAATCAGGTCGATCTCATGCGGCAGGTTGGTACTGCGGCGGACCTAGAGATCGAGCTGCCAGACAACCAAAACTTCTCACTTTCTGGTGAGATCGTGCGGACCGCTAGCGCGACCGGAGAACTGGCATTGCGCTTTCAGCCCACCGATATCGATCTCGCGCCCATCGACCGTCTCGTCTACGCAACGGTAAAGCAACACAACACGGCTCCGGAGCAGTAGTCACGAGACCGAGTAAGTCACGAGACCGTGTAAGTCACGAGACCGAGTAAGTCAGCGACCGTGTAAATCACGAGGCCGGGTAATCACGCGGTCGCGATAATACGGCCGATCGAGTTGTTGCCAACGTTGGTGAACCAGAGTGCGCCGTCTGCTCCCGAAGTAATCTCATACGGCCCGCTGATGCCATTTCTATTGAAGTTGGTGACCACACCTTTAGTGGTGATCCGCCCGATCGAATTACGGCCACTGTTGGTGAACCAGAGTGCGCCGTCTGATCCGGTGGTAAGACCCCTCGGCTGATTAATGCCGGTGCCGGTGAAGTCGGTGACCACACCTTTGGTAGTGATGCGCCCGATCGAGTTGTTGCCAAAGTTCGTGAACCACAGTGCCTTGTCTGGGCCGGTCGTGATAGTCGTTGGGTCGTCGATGCTGGGGTCGGTGAAGTCGGTCACAACCCCGGTCGTGGTGATCTGCCCGATCGAGCTAACGCCGTTGGCAAACCAGAGTGTGCCGTCTGGGCCGGTTGTAATGCTCGTCGGGTCATTGATGCCAGGGCCGGTGAAACTGGTGATGAATCCAGCGGTGGTTATTCGCGCGATCGAGTTATTGGTGATGCTAGTGAACCAAAGTGCGCCGTCAGGGCCGGCGGTAATGCTTACCGGGTCGCTAATGCTGGTACCGGTGAAGTTGGTGACCACACCTTTGGTGGTGATCCGTCCGATCGAACTGTTGCCGTAATTGGTGAACCAGAGTGCGCCGTCTGGGCCGGCGACGATGCTCGTTGGGTCATCGATGCTGGGGTCGGTGAAGTTGGTGATTACCCCTTTGGTGGTGATGCGGCCGATTGAGTTAATGCCGTTGGTGAACCACAGCGCGCCGGCCGGGTAGGAGGTGATCGCATTCGGGTCGTTGATAACGTCGACGAAGTTGGTGATGACTCCGCCGGTGGTGATCCGGCCGATCGAGTTATTGCTGTTATTGGTAAACCAGAGGGTGCCGGATGGGTCCGCGGCGATGTCAATCGGGCCGCTAATGCCGTTACCGGTGAATCTGGTAATGACTCCAGCGGTAGTGATCCGGCCGATCGAGTTATTGCCAAAGTTCGTGAACCAGAGGGCTCCGTCTGAGCCTGCGGTGAGACCTCTCGGGGCGTTCATGCCGGCATGGGTGAAGTTGGTAACAACTCCGGCGGTGCTGATTCGTCCGATCGAGTTATTGCTGTAGTTGGTGAACCACAATGCGCCGTCTGGGCCAGCGGTGATCACGTCCGGGTCGCTGATGCCAGTACCGGTGAAGCTGCTGACCACTCCTTTAGTGGTGATCCGGCCGATCGTATTGTTGCCAATATTGGTAAACCAGAGGGCTCCGTCCGCACCAGAAGTGATCCCGAACGGCTGACTAATGCCGGTGCCGGTGAAGTTGGTAACAACGCCGGCGGTGGTGATCCGCCCGATGGAGTTGTTACTGTTGTTGGTGAACCAGAGCGCTCCGTCGTGGCCAGTAGTAATTCCCCGCGGGTCGCCGATGCTGGTACTAGTGAAGTTGGTAACAACGCCGGCGGTGGTAATTCGCCCGATCGAATTGTTACCGATGTTGGTGAACCACAGCGCGCTATCTGGACCCGAGGTAATCGCGTCTGGGTTACTAATCTCGGCACCTCGATGTCGGCCGAAGCTCCCAGTAGTGGTGATCCGCCCGATGGTGTTGTTTCCATAGTTAGTGAACCACATGGCACCATTCGAACCCAGCGTAATCGTATCTGGTGAAGACACCAGACTTGGGTAGTTCGTAATCACCCGCGGAATACTTACGTGAGGTTGACCGGACGTCGCGTCAGCGGGCCCACCTATCGAACACGACATGATGACACTCGCGGCGACGCTAAACATTCCTATAAAGATAGATGGTCGACCGCGCCGCATCCGTGCCCCTAAATTCAACTGTTCAACGCTCCCGCGCGCCGCGGCACAGGTGAACTTACACTGCCAAACGGCAATGCGGAAGTAGCGTGGCAGGAACTGGCTGGTCAACGAGGTGGCACTCGGCGAGATTCCAGTCCAGTGGAGGGTTACTTCCAGCGGAAGTGAACGAAGACCCGACCGAAGTTATCGGAATCCTTTTCCACCCGGTGGTAGAGAGCCTTGATTTCCTTCTGGTCAAGGAACCGCAGTACGTGTTTCTTCAACGCTCCGGACCCCTTGCCGGGGATGATTTCTACGAGCGGAGCTTTCTTCGCGACCGCTTCATCGATGATGGCACGCAGTGCGCGGTCGATATCCCCACCACGATTGTAGATATCGTGTAGATCCAGTTTGAGCTTCATTCACCCATCTTGCCCCTCTTAGCCTCCGCAATGCCCTGCACAATGCCGGGGCGAGACGACGGCAGCGTCTGGAGCCGGTCTATTTCAGCTGTCAGCCCCAGCAGCTCATCTCGGATTCGCCCACGTTCAAGCCGAGGAACTCGGCGAAACTGGATGTCGGCCATACTTATTGCCTGAACCTGATCGATGCCGAAGCGCGACTGCAAGGCAATAAGGGCGGCACTCGCGTCTGCTGAGTCGCTCATGATGCGCAGCACTTCGGGCCAGGATTCGACCCCTAGCAGCAGTGCTTTGAGGATGTGCTGTCGATTGCGTACGTCGCGAAGTTGTTGCTCTACCGAATCGTCGTCCATTTGGACATCATGCCGAATGGGGTTACTGATCGACGGTAAATGGTGCGGTTGCGTTGGCGTTGCTGCCGCAGAGCACTTCGAAGATTCCGCTACCGGCGGTGTCTTTCGAGCTGATCGTGTAATGGGCAGTCGCGGCGTTTGATTGCGATGGTGTCACGGTCAATGCGCTGCGCAGGCTCGCGTCGTCAGGGGTGGCTATCGCGTGCGAATCGGCGAAGAAGCCACGGTAACCGCTCGCTGGCATCGGGCAGCCGCTGATTAGCACAGTCACGATGGTCCCGACTGGGCCGTGGGTCGCGCTCAGCCGCACAAGTGGAGTTCCGGGTGTGCCGGATGCACTAGTGCTCGGCGTACTGCCGTTGGGGGATGCGGCCGCAGAAGTGTTCGCTGATGAACCCGACGTGGACGGCGAACCGCTAGTGCTAACCGAGCCGGACGCCGTCGACGACAACCCGCCGGGGCCCGGCTTCGAGCTGTGGTGTGACGTGCAGCCGGTCAACGCTAAAGCCGCTGTACCGATCATCAACGTGGTGAGCCGAAACGATATCGTGGCGAGCCGAAACGACGTTACGGGTGTGCCCGAGCGAGACATTGAGATACCCGTCATCCGAGTTGATAGAGCGTTTGGTAGGCGGTCGCGTCACTCACCGCGGCCTGCAAACCGAGGACGTCAATATGGGTAGCTGTCACGGTGGAAGACAAGAACGTCGCGGTCGCGGTGGGAACACCAACAGGGGGAGTGAGGAGCAGCGGATAACCGAGACCGCCGAGCAGTGGCGCGGCAGCCATCGCGTCGGGGAAGTTGATATCGGTCGTGACGCCGATACCGGTCGGGGTGGGGTCGAACTTTTCAGCCGCGACAATGGCGGTCTGGTCGCGATCCGCGCCGACCAGAGGTGTCGCCGTCGGATCGGCTTTAGCCGCCGGACCGCCGAGCGCGTATAACGTACCGCCGGTATGGGCAGCTAGATAAGCGCTTGTTGCCGGTGGCAATACGGTGCCTTCGGTCAGCAGTACCGCTCCGTCGAGGGTCACCGCGGCGTCACCGGCTACCAAGGCATCGGGGAAGTTGATACCGGTTGCCAGCAACGTCGTTGTCGGGTCGCCGAGCAGATCGGCCACCGCCACCGCGGTCGCGTATCGGTCAGGTCCGTCGACCCGTTGGGTAGCAAATCCGAGTGCGACGAGGCTTGTCTGCACGGCGCTGGAGATTGCCGCGGTGCCACCAAGCAAATAAATGGTGCCACCAGGCGGCAACACTCGGGTGATCTCGGTCGCGGTAGCCGGTGACAACACGGTCGGCGTGGTCAGCAACAACGGAGCATGCAGATGGGCGGCTAGCGGGCCACCCGACAAAGCATCGGGATAGCTGTCGGCCCGAGCTAGCACGACCGCCTGCGCCGAGCTGCTCAACGGGTATTGCTGCTGCGAGATCGCTACTGCTGTCGACTCGCGGTCGGCGCCGCCGAGCCGGGTGTAGGCGGTTGCGCTGGCAGTGGCAGTGGCTTTGTTGATGTTCGATGACCATTCGATGGCATCTTGATGTGTCGCGGTGTACTTGGTATTCAGATCACCGAGGAGCTGGTCAACCGCCTGTTGAGGGGTGTCTGTCGCCGTCGGTGTTGCCGATGGGCTTGGCGACGGCGATGACGACGGGCTCGGCGAAACGGAAGCCGATGGCGACACCGAGCCGGTCACCGACGGTGTCGCTGTGGGCGTCGCGGTCGGCGTGATAGTCGGGGACGGGCTTGCCGGCACTGTCGGCAACACGATCGGCGTCGGTGTCGTGACTGGCGTCACGTTGCCGGCCGCGACTTCATCGGTCAGGATGCCGCCGATAGTCAACGGCTTGCCCAGATTGACCGCCGCCCAGTTCGACAGCGAAGCCCACTGATCGGCCATGGACTGGTGATAGATCTCGGGGAATGGCACGTCGGAGCGGAAGCCGCCGGCCACCGCAGCCAGCTGTGCCGGCGTCCAGTAACTGCTGCCCGGGCCGCCGTCCAGTGAGCCGTAATCGGCCATCGGTAGCGTGGTCTCGGCTGAATATCCGGTCAGTGTGTTGAACGTATTGGTGTAAGCCGGGTCGAAGCCGGGCTCCGCATCGTCGGCGCCGCCGACCGTGACGGTGGCCGATGAACCGGCAGATGACACCGCGTAGGCGTTGACGACGCCGACTGCGCCGCCCCATGCTTTGCCCCAGGCCGCGAAGCTGGTGGGTTCTTTGCTACATCCGCAGGTGCTACCGCCGCAGGGTTGGCCAGTTCCGCAGCTGTCATTGGTGCCGATAAAGACGGTCAGTTTCGCCGACGCCGCGGCAACGTGCCGATATCCGTCGATGTAGCGCTCTACCGCGTTCGCGATGGCGCCCAATGAATCGACTTGGGAGCTGAAATCCAGCATGCTCTGCACGCCGGCGCCGTCTTGCGCGGGTCTGCCGAAATCGAGGATAACTGCGCCTTGTAAGCCGGCTTGCGCATCGGAAACGCCCTGCCCGTATAGGGAAACGGGGCCATCGCCGTATTCGTAGCGCGATTGCGTGGTGTCAGGAGTGAGATAGCCCTGCGCGTGTGCTGGGGTGACCCACGCGCCAGCGACGGCAGCGAAGGAAATCAGCCCGACGATCGCCGCGAGCGGCCGACTATGCCCTCGGGCGTCGCTGAAAGATATGATCTTGTTTCGCCAAAACTGTCCCTTACGCATCTGAAATACCGTAGCCCATGGCGGCTATGGCAACCCCATTCGGGTTATAAGACCAGGTAGCTCCGCATGTCGGACTGGCGTGTCCGACTGGGAGGTCGGCCGGGGCATGTCAGGCGTGTTGGGCGGGTAGTGATGAGGGGCAACCTTGGGCCGGCAGGTTTTCGGTCGCCCACGTCGTGAGTTCACTCAGCGCGGGAAGCAGCGCCTGCCCCGCTGGCGTCAGCCGGTAGTCGACGGCGATAGGCGGACCCTCGTCTACCGAGCGTTGGATCAGACCAGCTCCGCAGAGTTCGGTGAGCCGCTCAGACAGCACCGAATCACTGATGCCGGCCACAGCGCGTTTGAGTTCAGCGAACCCGGCTGGCCCGAGCGCCAATGTTCCTAAGATGACGCCGTTCCATCGTTTGCCCAAGAACTGGAATGCCCGCGCCAGCGCGGCATCACAAGCCCGTGGCTCATGACTTTCGCGGGTCTCGCCAGCCTCGCGATGGAGTGCGGCGAGATTTTCGTCCGGTGCCATCCATCTACCATAGCGCCATGCTACGTTTGGTGAGGTAACTTCGGATTTCAGAGTGACTCGGTTTCTGGAGGGCCTGGGGTTTCTGGGTGACTCGGGTTAACAAACTATTTCTCGGCAACGATGAGGGTGGAGAAGCAGATGACGGAAGTTCTTGAAACCACGACACCGAAAGCTTTGGCCAAGTTGGACGACGCCGGCCTGGCGGTGTTGTTTACCGACGCACGAACGGCAAACACTTTCGCGCCGACCGCGGTCACTGACGCCGAGCTGAACCAGATCTGGGAGCTGGCGAAGTGGGCGCCGACCGCGGCGAACACCCAACCGCTGCGGGTTCTCTACGTCCGCCCGGGTGAGGGTCGCGACCGGTTGGTCACGCACATGGCTGACGGGAACAAAGCCAAAACGGCGTCCGCGCCGGCCGTCGCGGTGCTCGCGATCGACACCGAATACCACGAATACATCCCCACCGTGTTCCCGATGAGGCCGGAGATGAAAGAGGTCTTCGCGGCCAACGAGACCATGCGCACCGAGAGCGGACGATTCAATGCCGCGCTTCAAGCTGGGTACTTCATCCTCGCGGTCAGGGCAGCGGGGTTGGCGGCTGGCCCGATGGCCGGTTTCGACAAGCAGGCTCTTGATGCCGATTTTTTCCCCGATGGGCGCTGGCGTTCGACCCTGGTCGTCAACATCGGCCACCCAGGTCTTGACCCGTGGTTCGACCGGCTGCCCCGACTCGCGCACACCGAGACAATTCGCTGGGCGTAGTGCTCGCGTGAGCCTGGTTCGAGCGGACAGCTCGAGCCAGGCTCGACTCGCGTCAGCACCGACAAATGCTCGCGTCAGCACCGACAGCTGACGGCTACGAACGCGTAAGGCCGAGTAGGGCGGAGTAATTCGCTCGCCCCACGCTCCTTCGTGCGGTAGACCATGGCTAGCCTGTGGGATTCCGAACGGACAAGGAGATGTCGTGCCGCCGGTGATCCAGGTCGAAGACCTCGTCAAGGAGTTTCGCCGGACGAAGAAGCAAGAAGGCCGGTTCGGCGGCGTCCGCACATTGTTCACTCGCCAGGCCGAGACCGTCCGTGCTGTTGACAATGTCAGCTTCGCGATCGAGCCCGGCGAACTGGTCGGCTATATCGGGCCGAACGGCGCCGGCAAGAGCACCACGATCAAGATGATGACCGGCATCTTGGTGCCAAGCGGCGGAAAGGTCGAAGTCGGCGGCATCGTCCCGTGGCGTGATCGCGAACGCAACGCCATGCAGATCGGTGTCGTGTTCGGCCAGCGCAGTCAGCTCTGGTGGGATCTCCCGCTGATCGAGTCGTTCAAGCTTGTCGGCAAGCTTTACCGGGTACCTGAGGCCCAATATCGGCGCAACCTAGAGCGCTTTATCGCCCTCCTCGATATGGAGGAGTTTCTTGAACGCCCGGTTCGCCAACTGAGCCTCGGCCAGCGGATGCGCGGCGACCTCGCGGCGTCCATGCTGTATGAACCACCGATCCTCTATCTCGACGAGCCGACCATCGGTCTCGATGTCGTCGCCAAAGAGAATATGCGTATTTTCATCGAAGAGATGAATCGCGATTCTGGCACCACGATTGTGCTGACGACGCACGATTTGGCGGACGTCGAAAGGCTCTGCCACCGGCTGATTCTCATCGATCACGGCCAGGTGCTTTACGACGGAGCCGTCGAGCAGTTGAAGACGAAGTACGCGCCGCACCGGATCCTGATCGTCGAACTCGCGGCGGAAGCCGTTGCCAGTGGTCGTTTGATCGACGCGTCCGACGTCCCCGGCGCTGAGATTATCGAGCAGATCGACGGCGTGGCCCGCATTCAGTTCGAGACCGCGAATACCCCGGTGCAAGACCTTATCGGCGCTCTCAACGCGCGCCACCAGATCGCCGATCTCTCGATCGTCGAACCCGACCTGGAAGGCGTCGTCAGGCAGATTTACAACGAGCGGGTGCCGGTGGCATGACGACAATTTCCGCGCCCGTTCGAGGGTCTGGGCGAGGGCCAGTGCGTGGGGAAGAATCCACGCCGAATCTCTCGCTCTTTCGGCACTTCGGCGCCTATCGGCAAATCATCCGTGGCCGCGTGCAGATGTCGATTACCTACCGGCAGAACTCGTTCTTCCTGCTGGCACTCGTTATCGTGCAGATTTTCGTGCTGCGCAAAGTTTGGACGGCGTTGTATGCCGGCCACCCCGCCGCGAATGGGGTAGGCGCGAATGGGACAGGTGCGAATGGCCTTGGTTTGCATGAGCTGATCGTGTATCTCACCATCGCCAACCTGCAGAACTGGGTGTTACAAGACCCGGCCATCGGCTTCTACATGTACGAACGGATTCGCGAAGGCCTCGTCGCGTTCGATTTGGTGCGGCCGACGGGATTCGTGCAGCAGATGTTCGCTCACCAGATCGGCTCGGGGTTCGCGTCGCTGGTTTTCGTGCTACCGGCGGTGCCGATCGTCGTGTTTGCCGGCAGCCTCGGCGCCCCGGCATCGGTGGCCGCTGGTCTGCTTTATCTGGTCAGCCTTCTCGCGGGTTATGTCATCGCGATGTTGCTGACGTTGATGCTGGGCATGGTCGCATTCTGGACGATGGAAACCCAGGGCCTGAGCATGTTGTACATCTTGGTCAACGCATTCTTCGGCGGCGCGCTGGTGCCGTTGACGCTGTTTCCGCATGGCCTGGAGGTGCTCGCTCGCGTGTTGCCATTTCAGGCCACCGTCTATACCCCGGTGGGAATTTACGTCGGCCAGATTACTGGCCGAGACGCGCTGGTCGCGATCGCCGTCCAGCTTATTTGGGTTGTGGTGCTTGCTCTCGCCGGTTTAGCGATGTGGAAGCGCGCTCTCCATCGCGTTGTCGTGCAGGGTGGGTGATGGCATGAGCACTTTGAGTATTGCCTGGACGATGCAGAAGGCAGCTATACGCGGCAGCATGCAGTACCGCGTCAACTTCTTGATGAGCACCGTGATGGCTTTTGCCTATCAGGGCAGCGGATTCGCGTTTCTTTGGGTCGTGCTCAGTCGGTTCCACACCATCGCCGGTTGGAACTTCGGCCAGGTCGCTTTCCTGTACGCGCTGCGGTTGCTCGCTCACGCACTCTGGCGGTTGCCTTTCAGTCAGCTCTCTTCGCTGAGCTTCGCGATCCGCGAAGGCCAGTTCGATCGGTATCTCGTTCGCCCGTTGAATCCACTCATCCAGCTGATGACCCGCTCTTTTTTCATGGGAACCATCGGCGACGTCATCACCGCGATAGTGGTGTTCGTTTATGCCAACCATCTGACGCATATTTCCTGGACGCCGCCGCACATTCTTTACCTGCTGCTTGCTGTCATCGGTGGAGCCGCGGCCGAAGGGGCGTTCGTGTTGGCCTCGGTTTCCCTGGGCTTCAAGTCGCTGCTGACCTGGGCAGCGGAGTTCCTCGTCGATCAGGTTTATTTACTGTTCGGCTCTTATCCATTGCGTCTTTTTGGTTCGACCATGAGCTGGGCATTGACCTGGATTGTGCCGATCGCGTTCGTCGCCTACATTCCGTCGGCGGTTTTGCTTAATCACACCGGCGGGCTGCACGTCACCTCGATCGTTGCCTTTGGTGCGCCAGCGATCGGGCTGCTGTGGTTTTTCGCGGCGTACCGATTCTGGCTCTTCCAGTTGCGCGGCTACCAAAGCTCAGGCCACTGATCGCGGCCCGAGCGAGCCAGTAGGCCCGTGTTTTCTACGCGAATCCAACGGTCGCGTTCGAATTGGCTGCTTATTTATGCACCTGGGCGGTTTTAGGTACGTAAAAGGTGCTACGGTGTTGAATCTCCCGTCCGGACTGCGCGCGGCTCTCGCTCCTGCTGCGCAGTGCCTGGGGATGGTTGCCGTGGTCTACGAACAGAAACTGTCGGCGGTGCTCAGCGAATTCGCGCGCACGCTGGCCACAGACTTTCCGATTCAGGGCATCTTAGATCACCTGGTCGAGCGGATCGTGGACGTTTTGCCGATCACGGCGGCTGGTGTCACGTTGATTGCCGAGGGCGAGGAGCCGCACTACATCGCGGCATCCGATGAGTCGGCGTTGCGATTTGAGAAGCTGCAGACCGGGTTCGATGAGGGGCCGTGCTTGGCCGCGTACAGGTCAGGTGAGGCGGTGGCGGTAGCCGATCTGGCCAATGACAGCCGCTTCAGGCGATTTGGCCCGCCGGCGGTGGCTGCCGGGTTAGCCGCAGTGTTCACCTTTCCGTTGCAGTATGAGGGTGGCAGGCTTGGGGCGCTTGACCTCTACCGTGACACCCCGGGGGAGTTGACCGCCGAAGATATGGCGGCGGCTCAGACCTTGGCAGACGTTACCGTCGCTTACCTGCTTAATGCCCAGGCTCGCGAGGAGGCGCTGGCGGCGTCCAACCGGTTCCGCAATAGCGCTCTGCATGATCCACTAACCGGGCTACCGAATCGACTGTTACTGCAACAGCGCCTTGAGCACGCGGCGCAGCGGGCGCAGCGTTCGCACACACACGCTGCGATCTTGTTTGTCGATCTAGACCGGTTCAAGCGGGTCAACGATACCCACGGGCACGCGGTGGGTGATGCGTTGCTGCTTGCGGTCGCGGAGCGGCTTTCGTCCTTAGTTCGTCCCGGTGACACGCTGGCTCGGGTCGGTGGAGATGAGTTCGTCTTCTTGTGCGAAGACCTGCACAATGAGTTCGATGCCGATCTGGTGGCAGTGCGTATCGATGAGGCGTTCGCCACACCCTTTATGGCCGCGGGCATCGAGATCGCGGTGACGGTGAGCGTCGGGGTGGCGTTCGCGGGCAAGGGTGAGGCGGTGTCTGACCGGCTGGTGATCCAAGCTGATATCGCGATGTATCAGGCCAAACGCAAAGGTGGTGCCAGCCACCAGGTTATTGATCTGAATGAGGCAGTTCAGACGACCGATCGAGACAACTTGGAAGTTGACCTGCGCCATGCCTATAGGCATGGCGACCTGGAGGTCGCCTACCAGCCGATTGTGCGCAGCACAGACGGGGTGATTACCGGAGTAGAGGCACTGCTGCGTTGGACACACCCTCGGCGTGGCGTCGTGCCGGCACTGTCGGTGATAGAGCTGGCGGAGCAGGCTGGGTTGATCAGCGGAATCGGCGCCTGGGTATTAGAGCGGGCCTGCCGTGATCGGGCTGAATGGTTGCGGGCTAACCCACAGGCACCGCTGGAACTGGCAGTCAATGTATCGCCACGTCAGCTGATGAGCGGAGGGTTCTGCGGCGACGTCGCCGACGTGCTAACCAAGACCGGGATGGATCCGGGAGCCTTGGTGCTGGAGATGACCGAGGGCATTCTGCTTGAAGACACTGAGCAGACGCTGATGGTGCTGGCCGACCTCAGGGGGTTGGGGATAGGCCTCGCATTGGACGATTTCGGTACTGGCTATTCGTCGTTGAGTTATTTGCGTCGGCTTCCGATCGACATCGTCAAGATCGACCAGGGTTTTATCGCCGACATCGGCGGCGCGTCGTCTGGGCGGGCCATTGTCGCGGCGGTAACCAACCTCGCGCATGTCTTGGGTCTCAGCGTTACCGCGGAAGGGGTGGAGACCGATTCCCAACGTGATGCGGTATGCGCCATCGGATGTGACGCCGCGCAAGGTTATTTCTATGCCCGTCCGATGCCAGCGGACGCGATCGCTGACATCCTGCACGCTTTTCCGGAGAGCCCAGTTCGTTTGCCCGTCTCCCACGAGAGCACGCTTGTTGGCTGATCGCCGCTAGATGTTTGGACAACCGGATGCGCGGACTGGCGGGCAAGACGACGCTTGCCCGCCAGCACTGCGTGACTTACCTCATCAGGACGCCGCGATGCCTTCCATGCCCATGCCGGCTGCTACCGGCGGAAGGCCGGTTACCGCGCCGATCCGTACCAGGGATCCGTTATTTTGCACCGCGAACTCGTCAATCGCGCCGGCCACGGTGGCCTCCTGGTAGAGGTAGTGGCCGTTGCCACTAACCGCGAGGTCGACCGAGCCGGCGTCGGTGGTAGCACTCACGCCGCTCGGGTTGAGCAGGGTGAGCTGACCGTGCCGATTCTCCGAATAACCACTGATCGAGCTCGATCCGGCGTTGGCGTCGTAGACGTAGCCCTTGGCCACGACAGACCAGCAGGTTGCCGCCTGTCCGTTGGTGACGTGCGAGGAGATCGCGGTCAGCTTGCCGTTGTTCTGTAGTGAGTACGACGATTCGCCGCCGCTTGCCTCGGCCACCAAGAGCCGGCCGAATGAGTCATAACTCAGGCCGAACGGCACCGCGCCCGCCGAGGGCGTGACAACCGGCGCTGCTGCTGGCACGCCGTTGTGGCCAACGGTGAAGACATCGAGAACGCCGTTGGTCTTGGTGGCTACCACGATCTCGCGCGCGTCGGGGCTCAGCGAAACCTGCGATGGCGAGATCAAGAAGTTCGGGTCGGCCGGGTTGGTAAGCCCGAGCGAGCGAGTCGAACCCGCGATAGGCGTTAGCTGGTCGAAGGATCCGATCCGAAAGCCCGAAATCGCGCCGGTGCCGCCAGCGTCGAGTACGTAGACAAGATCGTGCGAAACGCTGATCGAGGTAGGCAACTGGCCGTTTGTCGGCACTTTCTCTCGCAAGGTCAACCGAGTGCCATCGACGGCGAATTCGGTCAACGTGTTGCTACCGGCGTTGACGACGAAGAGCAGGTGATGTTGCGCGTCGTAGGTCACTGAGCCTTGCGACGCCAATGGGTCGACGACCGCGCCGGATTGGCTGCCGCCGAGACCGCCGGTGGCGTAGTGGCCGGCCGCGTGGAGTTGGCCATTGTCGGCGCGCGCGTAGACCAACACCTCGTTGCCGGCCGGGCTGTTGCTCTGGACGAATACCGCCGACTGGTGACCGCCGAAATGCTGAGACCACGACGGCTGCTGGGAGTTCGTGGCCGGCGTTTCGCTCGCGTTGGCGAGCGGGGCGAAGGCGAAAGTGGCGATCGTGGCGGCAGCTCCGCTGGCGATCGACAGCCGAACCAGGTTTCGGCTGGTGCTACGGCCTGCCCTTTGGCCTGCCCTTTGGCTTGTGCTTTGGTGCCGGCTTGCTCGGGGCATCAGGATCTCCTTCTCGAAACGCCAACCGGTTTGGAGGCGCTTCTGATCGAGCGGATGGGCTTACGGTTCGGTGCCATCAAAGCCGTAATCGGGACTTTTGTGACCCCCCTGGCTTAGGCGGTCATAGAGTCGTAAGAAATGAAATTTCGTAGGGCACTTGACGCCGTCTGACGTCGTGCATGACGGAATGGTTGAGGTCAAGTCCCTGGTTCTCTGGCGCGTCGCGGAGAACACGCGGATACTGGAGGCAATGGAGAACGCCAACGCCGGTTACCGGCGTCACTTGACCAGCAGCCCCTTCAACCGACCGACGGCGGCCGAACCGGTCGAGCTTTACGAAGTCGACGACCGGGTTTCTCATGATGTCTATGGCATGGGTTCGGTCATCGGGGTGGAGCCTGGCGTCGCCGTCCTGGTCGACTTCGGCTCCTGCAAGGTCCGGGTGTCTACTCCCTACGGCAAGCTCAGCAAGCTCTGACCTCGAGGGTTCTGCCCTCGGTTGTCCGATTTTGTGGGTGCACTGAGCTGTGGCGTGCCTTGAGTTCTGGCGCCCTTGAGTTTTAGCGGGCGACTATTGCAGGTAGCCCTCGACCTGATCGATGGGCGCGCCTCGCGCCTCGTCTGGATTCTGGCCAGCTTCGCGCAACGCTTCACGCCTGCGCAACAAATCCCAAGCTCGGTCGAGAAGGATTTCGAGTTCTTGCAGGCGCGCTCTGTCGTCGGTGCTGAGAGTTTCGCCACTACGGAGACTGTGCTCTTCGGCGACCAGGTCGTCGATCTGCTGATGGATCTCTTTATCGCTCATGACCGCCTATGCCGCCTTCGTGTCGAGATGCGCCTTCAGAGTAATGCCGCTCTTGAGGGTGGTGCCACTGTCTTGTCCGCTAGAGCTGACTGGTAATCCTGACGCATGGGTAGAGCTGTCTTGACCCTACGACTTTGCTACTTGGGAAGGTGTGCCAGTGGGCAGGCTCGGTTTGCCAGACGGTGTGACCGCGTGTCTTTTCGATCTCGACGGCGTGCTGACGGATACGGCGTCGGTGCATGACCGCGCGTGGAAGCAGATGTTCGATGACTACCTGCGTGAACGTGCCAGTCGCGATGGAGCTGAGTTCGTGCCGTTTGACGCCCATCGCGACTATGGCGATTACGTTGACGGGCGGCCGCGGGCTGACGGCGTCCGGGATTTCTTGGCGAGTAGGCACATCGAGTTGCCAGACGGTGACCCCGGCGACGCTGCCGACAAGGAGACCGTTTTCGGGTTGGCTAATCGCAAGAACGTGATCCTGCTACGCGCGATCGATCAGGACGGCGTCAAGGTTTTCGAGGGTTCGCGTCGGTATTTACAGGCGGTCAGTGACGCTGGCATTGGCCGTATTGTCGTTTCGTCGAGTGCGAATACCAAGCAAGTTCTCGATGTCACTGGTCTGGCGACGTTCATTCAGGGCAGGATCGACGGTGTGACGATCACCAAGGAACACCTCTACGGAAAGCCGGCGCCAGACACTTTTCTCGAAGGCGCGAAATGCGCGGGTGTCGAGCCGAAGCAGGCGGCGGTCTTCGAAGACGCGCTCGCCGGTGTCGAAGCTGGTCGGGCCGGTAAATTCGGCATTGTGATCGGGGTCAACAGGCTTGATGACGCGCATGGCAAGGCATTGCTTGAGCACGGCGCCGATATTGTGGTGCATGATCTGGCCGAGCTTCTTGAGGCTGATTCGGGTCAAAGCCGGTGATCGCTCAGGAAGAATTTACCGTTGAGCCATGGGCTGTTCGAGAAACGGCTCTTAACCTTGAGCTGATTGCCCAGTCGGAGTCGGTATTCGCGTTGTCGAATGGCCATATCGGTTTGCGTGGCAATTTCGATGAGGGCGAACCGCATGGGTTGCCGGGCACCTATCTCAATTCTTTCTTCGAACTCCGGCCGTTGCCGTACGCGGAAAGTTCTTATGGCAACCCGGAGTCGAGCCAGTCGATCGTCAACGTGACGAACGGCAAACTGATCAGGCTTTTGGTTGATGACGAGCCGTTCGACGTCCGGTATGGGCAGTTGCTCGGGCATGAACGGGTTCTCGATTTGCGGGCAGGTACGTTGACCCGCGAGGTGCGATGGCGTTCTCCGGCCGGAAAAAGCGTCAAGATTCGGTCGACTCGGTTGGTGTCATTTAGCCAGCGCAGTGTGGCCGCGATTGATTACGTTGTCGAAGCTATCGACCATCCGGTGCGGCTCGTCATCCAGTCGGAGTTGGTGGCGAACGAGACATTGCCGGCTCAAGGCGATGACCCGCGCGCCGCCGCGGCGATGGAATCTCCGCTGCAGGCGTTAGAACGAGACAGTTTCGAACGTGGCGCGGTATTGGTGCATCGCACCAAACGCAATGGGCTGTGCATGGGCGCGGCGATGAGTCATCTGATCGATGGTCCGGGTGATCTCCAGGTCGAAACGCGGACGGCGGAAGACTGGGCGCGGACGGCGGTCGTGTGTTCGTTACAACCTGGTGAATCCCTGCGGTTACAGAAGTTTCTAGCCTATGGCTGGTCGGCTGTGCGGTCGCAGCAAGCGATTCGCGATCAGGTATCGGCCGCGACTTTCGGTGCCCGGCTCACCGGATTTGATGGCCTGCTGGCAGAACAACGCGACTATCTCGATGAATTCTGGGACGCCGCCGATGTCGAGGTCGACGGTGACGACGAAATCCAGCAGGCAGTGCGATTCGGGATGTTCCACGTCTTGCAGGCCGGCGCGCGAGCCGAGGGTCGGTGTATTCCGGCGAAAGGACTGACTGGTCCTGGTTATGACGGGCACACCTTCTGGGATACCGAAGGATTCGTGCTGCCGGTGCTTACCTACACAAAGCCCGAGGCTGCGGCGTACGCCTTGCGGTGGCGCTATTCGACGTTGGACCTTGCCCGAGCTCGTGCCGAAACGCTCGGTCTCAAAGGAGCCGCTTTTCCATGGCGGACGATCCGGGGCCAAGAATGCGGCGGATACTGGCCCGCTGGCACCGCGGCGATGCATGCGACTGCCGATATCTCGGCTGCAATCGCGCGTTATACGGCCGCTACCGGCGACGAGAGTGTCGAAATCGAAGGGGGCCTAGAGGTTCTCGTTCAATCGGCGCGACTGTGGATGTCTATCGGGCATCACGGTATCGACGGTTATTGGCACATTGCCGGGGTTACTGGGCCTGATGAATACACCGCTCTCGTCGACGACAACACGTTCACGAATCTGGCCGCGGCGCACAATCTGGTCGCTGCCGCCGATGCTTGTGATCGGCAGGTTCAGCTTGCCGCCGATTTAGGGGTGGTTGCCGAAGAAATCGCGTCGTGGCGCGCGGCCGCTCACGTCGTCCATCTGCCATATGACGATGAGCTTCAGGTTCATCAGCAAAGCGCCGGATTCACCCGGTTGCCACCGTGGGATTTCGAGGCGTCGGTCGACAAGTATCCGCTGCTACTGAGCGCGCCGTACTTCGAGCTTTATCGGCGCCAAGTCGTCAAGCAAGCCGATCTCGAACTCGCGACCTTCTGGTTCGGCCATCATTTCTCGGACGCCGACAAAGCTCGTATCGTCGATTACTACGAACCTCGAACTGTGCGAGATTCGTCATTGTCGGCCTGCATTCAGGCCGTCATGTGTGCTGAAGTTGGCCATCTCGAACTCGCGCACGATTATGCTTTCGAGGCCGCAGTTATTGACCTGCGCGACCTGCATCACAACAGCCGCGACGGCCTGCACATCGCTTCACTCGCCGGCGCCTGGATGGCATTGGTAGCCGGCTTCGGAGGAATGCGCGACGATGGTGGCACCTTATCTTTCGACCCCGCATTGCCGCCGGGCCTATCGCGTCTGAGCTTCTCGATTCGCTGGCGAGACCTTCGCTTGAAGGTGGACGTCGGCGTCGATTCGGTCACTTATTCGTTACGAGGTAGCGAAAATGCTTCGTTGACGTTGCGGCACGCGGGCAAAGAGATCACCGTGACTGTTGACGCGCCGGTTACTCATCAGCTCGAACCGCCTACGCCGCTGCTGCCTCGGCCCGCCCAACCGATCGGCCGTGAACCGGAGCGACGTGGCACTTCCTAAGCCGAACCGGGCGAGGCTCGGGTCGGTCGTGGAAGCTGCTGGCGAACTCGGCCTTCTGGGCGGCCTGTTCCCACCGGAACGGAATATGTGACTAGCGTCAGCCTATTCATGGATAGCTAGCACTACCCAACGACGCCAGACGCCGTCTGTCCATTGGACTACGTGGTAGGCATGACACCAAGTGGGCGCTCCACAACCATCGAAAGCACAGCCCATATTTCGTGGGTTTAAGGCGTTTCGAATATGCGGTATCCAACCGCGCCTGGCGCTTAGGTCGGCGCGAGCGTGCGGCTGGGTGGGATTGTTGTGGTGGTGCCGTTGGTGTTGAGTTTGATGTCCCAGCCGAGGTCGTGCACGTGGTGGTGGTGTCTGGTGCAGAGCAGTACGAGGTTCCGTAGGGATGTGGGGCCGCCGTCAGCCCAGTGGAGTAGGTGATGGGCGTGACACCATGGTGGTGGTGCTCCGCATCCGTCGAAGGCGCAGCCTTGATCTCGTAGGTTCAAGGCTTTTCGGAGATGTGGCGGGACTACGCGTGCGGTTCGTCCGACATCGAGAGCGAGGCTCGGTGCGCGTAGGGGTGGTGGTAGCGCGTCGAGTAAGAATCGCGGTATTGGCGGCGGATCGGCGCCCGAACTCTTCAGCACCGTGCCACTATCTCCGGAACCTGGGATGAACAGTTTCTTCTTCTCCCTGCCATCTTCGTCGTCACCGTCATCGCTTTGGACATCATCACCGTCGCCTTCGTTGTCGGTGATGATGCGGGTGATCAGTGCGTCGCAGCCGAGTCTGCGGGCGGCGTCAGCACTAAGGAGATCACCGAACTCCAGTTCCGCTGGCCGACTGTACGGTTGTTTGCGTAGTGTCGCAAGGTCGACGGTGACGGTGAGATGTGGACGTTCACCACCGTTGACGGGGAGTTCACCACTGTCGAGGATCCGTCGTAGCAGTTCCCCGAGGTTGTCGGCCCGGCGTCGTGAAGCGGTACGGGTGTCGCCGGTCACTGGCTGGTCGAGTGAATCGAGAATGGTACGCAGTACGGCGCCGGTCTCACGATCGAGTAAACCAGCGATCGGTGTCATCCCGTCGAAACCCATCGGGACGTCGAGCCATTGCTGCTCGTCGCGAGCAAGGCCAGCTGCTGCTTGGCCGTCGGGGTCGGTGATCGCGCGTAGTCGTCTGATCGTCTGCTTCAGTCGGTGCACATCAAGATGTTCAGCTGCTTGGATCAGTACTGGCTCGGCATCGATCACGATTTCCGCTGGGAGGGTTTGTAACCCGAGCACGATTTCGGCGACGTGTGGCTGCGAAATCGTGCCAACCCCATACGCCTCAGCGACAGCCGGATAGTCGGCGAGTGCGGTATCGGCATCAACCCGGCGCCTCGCGGCACCGGGTGTCAGTTGGCAACTGTGCCGCAGGAACGACGCCGTCGTCAGATACCCACCAGCCGCTGCGGAGCCACGCCGCTCAGCCACAACAACACGCCGCGACCAGGCGGCCTGCAGCCTGTTGATTTGGCGATGCATCATGATGATCTGCTCACAGATCGCCTCATCAGAAGATACCTGGACATCGCATTCCTGCAACACGTCAATCGCGTCACGCAACTGTGCCATCGCCTGCAACTGCATTGCCTGCGGCACTAGCTATTCACCTCCTTCGCTCGATAAACAAAGACTATCTGCTGCCACCGACAAAACCCTGCCAGCAAAGAGAATTGTGCATAACTACGAACAACCAGATATTGAATCAGCTGGCCTTATATTCGTTGATGGCAGACTTTACTATCGGGTCGGCTCACAATAGAAGGTGACGGTCTCCTTCGCTTTGGTTCAGCCTGCCTCTCGGAGCGGTTTGCCAGAACACCCGGTACCTGTCATCCACCAATTACTACGGCTTGTCCACGGATTCCTGGCGCAGGACACTGGGTGGTTCAACCATTCCTCGGTGATAGTTGATACGTGCCTGTTGGTTTCTCCCAGGCCTATCCGCTGTTATTTGGGTCAGCCTTGAAGATGGACCGTAACTCGGGCCAACGGTCGAGGACATAAGCATCTTCTGCACGAGAATGTTGGCAAGGTCACTAGATTCGTCTTCCGATTCGTCGCCAATGAGCAGAATCCATCCGGAGTCTTCGTCAGCTTTTGGTGTCTCGCGGCAGACCTGGCGTGGTCGCAGGTTTTGACCCTGGCTGCTCGGCATGCCGCTGTTCGTCATTGACTATGCGGAAGTCCACCGAGTTGCTCACCTCGCCATTGTGTCGGAATGAGCGGTGTGTTGGGTCGGGTCTACCTCACGGACGACGTAGTGCCCGTTGTGTATGTCATGACCTGCGAGTCCCCAGGTCCAGGAAGAGAGTGCGGTGTTGGTGGCGGGTAGGCCTTTGATCTTGACGGTCTTGCCGGTCCAAGGTCCGGCGGTAAGGCTAATCAGTGTCTCGCCGTCGCCTATTGCCTCAGCGGCTCGAAAAGTGCCGAGCCGGGCACGGCGGCCTATGGCAGCGAAGATGATGCCGGTGGAGACGCCGATGATCCCGTCCATCAGTGGCGAGGTCCCTGTCATGGGGACCATGTTTGCAGATTTGCGCATGATTCCAAGGAGCAGGTCACGCTCGGGCGATGCTAATTCACCGGGCTGAACGGCTTGCTTGGCGTCAAAGAGGGTGTCGTCCCATTTGTGCCGCGTGACGCGAGCTGACCATTGACGGCACTCCAATTGTGGCCCTAACTTACGCACTGTAAGGAAAGGCTCCGGTAATAGTCGTGCGGTGTGTCCTGCGTTCAGCGGGCTGAACTGCGGTAAGTAAGAGGGAGTTTCGATGGGGCGTACTCGGCTTCGTGTGCTCGGTGTTGCTTCGGTCGGCTCTCTACTGGCCTTTGGTGGCCTCCTCGTTCCGACGGCTCAAAGTGCGAGTGGCGCGTTGTCCGCCGTCCCCGCCGCCGCAGTGACCGTGGCCCAAGCCGTCGGTATCTCGACCGTGGGAACAGCTGGCTGGGAGGTGCAGAGCAGCGCGACGGCGACTCAGGCCGGCAGCGCGATCTCGACTCCGGGTTTTGCCACCACCAGCTGGGACGCCGTCCAACCTGATGACGCGGGCGCGCCTGGCACCGAGGTTGAGGCCGTGTTGCAAAACGGCGGCTGCCCGAACGTCTTCGTCTCGAACAACATGCAGACCTGTTTCGGTGCGACGACTCGCGTCGGCGCCGTACAGTCCAAGGAATTCGCGGTGCCGTGGTGGTTCCGCACCGACTTCAACGGTGCTTTGCAAACCGGCCAGGACGCGACCCTCGTCGTTAATGGCGTCGTCGGCCAGGCTGACGTGTGGGTCAACGGCAAGGAAGTTGCGACGCAGACGACGGTGCAGGGCGCGCTCACTCGCTACACCTTCGACATCACCAGCATCATGCGCAGTGGCGACAACACCGTGGCCCTTGAGGTGTATCCCAACGATCCGCAGACCATGTACACCCTCGACGACGTCGACTGGAGTCAGATCCCGCCGGACAACAACACCGGCATCCAGTTCCCGATCCAGTTGCACGTCGGCAACGCCTTGAGTCTCGACAACACGCACGTCGTGCAGGCCGACGCGGCGAATCTGAGCACGGCGGCGCTTACTGTCAAAACTGACGTCACCAATCACAGCACCGCGAGCCAGACCGGCACGGTTAGCGCGACCATTACTCCTCCCGGCGGCGGAGCCGCTATCAATGTCAGCCAGTCGGTCACTGTCGCGGCGAGTGCCACCACGACGGTGTCCTTCACACCGTCCGCCTTCTCGCAGCTAACGATTTCGAAGCCACAGGTGTGGTGGCCCTATCAAATGGGCGCCCAACCGCTCTACCAGTTGTCGGCCAGCATCGTTTCCGGAACCAGTACCGCAGAGACGCAAGCCGAAACCTTCGGAATTCGTACAGTGACGTCGTCTCTGGTTGGCCCGTCGACCGAAGCTCCTAGCGGCGTCCGTCTCTACTCCATCAACGGGCAACCATTCGTTTTCCGTGGCGGTGGCTGGTCGGAGCAGTTGTTTTTGCATTACTCGGCTGCTGACACGGCCGCGCAGATTCTGCTGATGAAGGGTATGGGCGTCAACGGTATTCGTACTGAAGGCAAGGAGATGCCCGCCGACTTCTATAATCAGATGGACAAGGCCGGCATTCTTATCGACGGCGGCTTCCAGTGCTGCGACATGTGGCAGAACACGTCGGGCCTGACCACGCAGGATTACAACGTCATTCAACTTTCGGCGCAGACCATCGGTCAGCGGCTTCGCAATCACCCCAGCGTTTTTACCTATGGTTGGAGCGATAACGCGCCGAGCGCGAAGCAGGAGACGTCAGCGCTGGCCGGATTCTCCGCAGCCGACTTCCAAGTTCCTTTTATCTCCTCCGCCGAATACAACAGCAGTCCAACGCTTGGCGCTTCGGGTGAAAAGGAAGGTCCTTACGACTGGGTGCCGCCGAACTACTGGTACGACACCAGCCACTTCGACTCCGGTGACTCGACTCGCACAAACGTCGGCGGATCGTGGGGCTTTGACAGCGAAGAGAGCCCAGGCGACACCGTGCCAACTCTCGACTCGATTCAGCGCTTCCTGTCGACAGCTGATCAGACGAACCTGTGGAGCAACCCATCGGCTGCCCAGTACCACACGAACTACGAGGGCACTGGCCACAGTGGCTACGCGTTTGGCACGCTATTCAACCTCGACACCGCGATTACCAGTCTGTTCGGTAAGCCGACCAGTCTCGATCAATACGTCGAAGATGCCCAGGTGCAAAACTACGACGAGACCAGGGCGCAGTTCGAGGCGTTTATCGACCACTGGAACAATGCGACTCCCTCGACGGGAACCGTCTATTGGCAAATGAACAAGGGCTGGCCGACATTGCTGTGGTCGTTGTACAACAACGATTACGACGAATCCGGTAGCTATTTCGGCGCGGAGCAAGCAAACCAGTCGTTGCATGCGTTGTTCGCCCTCGACAACAACACGGTCACGGTCGATAACTTGAGCGGCGCGACGCAGGCAGGTCTCGGTGTCGTCGCGAATGTCTACAACACCAGCGGCACCTTGCTTGACCACCAGACGGTTTCTGGACTTTCGCTGGCATCACAAGCCGTGAAGAACGCTGTCATTACGCCGAAAATCCCGGCCACGACGACCCCGCCGACGGCGGCTCAGACGTACTTCGTCGAGGTCACCTTGACCCAGAACGGCACCACGATCGACCGCAACGTCTACTGGCTCTCGACCCAACAAAACGTCGTCAACTGGAGTAGCTCAGAAGGCAATCCGCAGGCGAAGATGACGCAGTACGCCGACTTGACGGCGCTGCAAAGCCTGCCGACCGCGACGGTCTCAGCGACAGCGACAACGAGCAGCTCGGCCGGCAACGACGTCACGGCGGTCACGATCACCAACACCAGTACCAAGCCGACCGTCGGATTCTTCTTGCGCGCGGACGTACGCAAGGGCACTGCCAGTGGCACCGAATTGTCTGGCGACAACGAGGTTTTGCCCATCACCTGGAGCGACAACGACATCACGTTGTGGCCAGGGGAGTCGCAGACTTTGACTGCCACCTATGCCGCATCGCTTTTGCAGGGTGCCTCACCAGTGGTCAGCGTTTCAGGTTGGAACGCCGCTCGATTCGATGTGGCGGCGCCAGGCGGCACCGCTCCGGGCAATGGTTTCTCGGTGTCGGTTAGCCCGACGTCGGGTTCGGTGGTGGCAGGGTCGTCGACGACGGCTACGGTGAATACGGCGGTCACCTCAGGTTCGGCTCAGTCGGTGGCGTTGTCGGCGTCGGGTGCGCCAGCGGGTGTGAGTGTGTCGTTGAGCCCGGCGTCAGTAACGGCAGGTGGTTCGTCGACGTTGACGGCTTCGACGACGTCGGCAGCCGCGGCGGGTATGTATCC